>Ga0307375_10000020_pt1 | contig 217613 bp, 237 predicted proteins | sample TR1MG_FD_202531 | JGI IMG/M metagenome (GOLD analysis project Ga0307375, IMG submission 202531) | Soil microbial communities from Risofladan, Vaasa, Finland - TR-1 | ecosystem: Environmental > Terrestrial > Soil > Coastal area > Acid sulfate soil | place: Finland: Risofladan, Vaasa...
GCGCAACGCATGACTCGGGGTCAAGACGGTTCGCTACTCCTTTCTTGTGTTGGACTTTCACCAACTATCACTTGCCAGTTTGTGCTGGCGCACTGCCCTTTTGTTTGGTTACTTGTATTTTGGGCAACGCAAAATAAAGTAACCTGCTGCCGGGCAGCCCCCGGCATCTAAATATCTGCGCGTAGCGCACACAAAACCCAGCATCGCTTGTAACCAATCAGACAAATCCCTATAGTGACCACATTGTCATAAAATGCACTTCTGAGCTCTAACATGCCAACACAAAATATGATCGTGCCTAGCCCCTTTGATTCATGCCTTATTAGCGTCAAATATGATGTCTACTTTACGTTGGACGCCTTACAACTGAGCCATGACATGGCTGCCTCTGACATACCAAAAAAATGAGTAAGAAGCTCGTTCTTCCTCCTGAATTTGAACACATTCGAAAGGCTGCCCTTCGTGCGATTGGGGAAATTCGTCCAACAGGTCCGGAAACACTCGCCGACCCAAAGTTTTTGTTCACTGCGCAAAGAACTAAGGCAAGCAACGAGCTCCCCGCTTACTACCTCGTTTACTTTCTGCTGGTTGACCTCCTTGGATTCAAGAATCTGGGCCAATTCGAGAAGATCTCGTGGTCCGTACCGATCGACTTCAATGGGAAGGCTTATCTGATCGAGCATCGCAAGATGGGGCTCGGGATTTTCGCACACGACGCTAGTGCAGAAGAAGATGTCGCCCGCCAGATTGTCATCCGCATTCAAAAAGGGGTGAAAGCTGCGCAGCCGTTCTTCGAATGGCTGGCCGGCCAAGCCGTCCAGAATTCAGCAGTCAATGTTCTTAATAAAAGCGAACCGCTCTTTGATCGCTTCACCTACCACCTAGAGACGTATCGGATAAAGGCTAGAGAAGCAGTAGATCGAAAGGACGAGCGCCACGTCGAGACGCGCAACTTTGACGGCGGCTCTTCGACTAGTGTGCATATGCCTGCAAGGAAGCTAAGAACTGAATCACGCTGGTTAGCGCTCGCAGCAATTGAGGCCTTCTATAGTTGGACCGAGCATGTCTTCATCCACATCGCAATCCTGAATGGGAAAGTTAAAACCGGCAATGAAGTTACTGAGTTGGCTGAGGCTGATTGGCAGGCCAAGTTCAAGCGCGCACTTGACGTTACGGAACCGACTACGAAGAACCTATTCGACAAACTTGTGGTGATACGTAAGCAGCTTCGAAACTTCGTTGCGCATGGCGCGTTCGGTAAACAAGGCGAGGCCTTCAAGTTCCATTCGGGTGCAGGTGCAGTTCCTGTCTTACTGCCACATCTGGCCGGTAGTCGAAAATTTGTGCTCGGCAGCGAACTTTCATTCGAAGACGATCAAGCTCTCGCGGTTATCGAAGAGTTTATTGCACACTTGTGGTCTGGCCCACGTCAAGCCGCCGAATTCTACATACAGAAAAGTGGCTTGCCGCTAATCCTTACCATGGTTGCAGATGGCACATACGCCCAAGCGATGACATCAATTGAAGATATGACCGATTTTGTAGATCACCTCACGGGGCGGTTCGACCAAGCCGCAAACATGGATTGGTAGCGGAAAATAGTCTCTGTGCACATCAGGCGCCCAACCCATCATTCCACCGGACCTGCGCAAAAAGCCGCGCAGGCCCGTGAATTCAAACGTTGGCTCAGATCTGGCTAATCGATTTCAAACACCAACCCATTCCCAAACACCAACACCGCCCGCACCACCTTAGGTGCAAACACCCCCTCCATAGCCATCCGATACTCCCTCATCTGCCCCAGATAAGGCGCGGAGCTAGCCGCCAAATCCCCCTCTTCCGCCCGTTCTGCGGCCTTGAAATCCAGTATCCAGACGTCATCCTCGAACTCAACCAACCGGTCGAGACGCCGACTCTCCCCCGCAGCAGTGCGGTAGGGCACTTCCTTCCAGGCGTTCACATAGCGTGCGGGATCGAAGAAGCGCTGCAAATGGGGGGCTTGGGTGAGGTGCAGGGCATCCTGCCAGAGCGCATCGAACTCGGTATCGTCCACTTCCAGCCTGTCTTGCAGCCACGCCCGGTCGAGCACCGGCGCGGGCGGGGCGATCCATTCCAGCAGCGCATGGAGACGGATGCCATGGCGCTGTGCCTCGGTCTGGCGCTGGCTGGTGCGTTTGCCGGTGGGAATGGCCGCCGCTGAATGATTATGGCAGACGGGGGAAGGCGCCGCTTCCGGTTGCACTGCGCCTGCAGGCAGCTGCGGCATCTGGCCGAGTTCGCAGGTTTCCCCGGCATTTTCGCCAGCGACGGCGTTGCGGATTTTTCCATGCCAGCTTTCCTCGGACTTGCGCATTCCTTCGCTGCCGCTGACGATCAGCGCCTGACGGGCGCGGGTCATCGCGACATACAGCAGGTTCAGGTCTTCGCGCCGCTCCAGCTGGGCCTCCGCATCGAACACCGGCTGCCACTGCGCGGCGCGCTCGCGCTTGCCGGCGTAAAGGAAGAAATGCTGCGGGCGCGGGCTTTCCGGCGGCCAGTCCAGCACGGCCCGGTAGCCGCGCTCGTTGCGGGGCGAGGCATGGGCGTCGAGCAGCCAGACGATGGGCGATTCCAGCCCCTTGGAACCGTGGATGGTGAGGATGCGCACGGCGTTGCCGGCATCGCCGACGATGCCTTCGTCCGGGGCCTCTTGCGCTGCCGCACGGCGCAGCTGCTGCAGTTCGTTGATGAATTTGGGCAGGCTGGGATAGCGGCCGCTGTCCACGTTCAGCGCCAGTTCCATGAAGGCGTGCAGGTTGGCCTGCACCGCGCCGCGCATCGCTTCCGGCACGGCGGCGACGTAGCGTGGTAGCAAGTCGCCCTCGAAATAGATGCGGTCGAGCAGGTCGTGAACCGGCAGGGTGTCGGTCAGCGCGAGCCAGCCTTGCAGCAGGCCCAAGGCGCGGCGCAGCGCCGGGCTGGATGCCTCCCGCCCAGCCACGGCGTGCAGGCGAGCCCACCAGGAGCCGTCGGATTCGCGCGCCAGCGCCATCAGGTCGTCGTCGGCACAGCCGAACAGGGGCGAGCGCAGCGCCTGGGCCAGGCACAGGTCGGCGAAGGGGGTGATGAGGAAAGTCAGCAAGGCGGTCAGATCGGCGCATTCCAGGGTGTCGAGCAGCCCGCCCTGACGCGAGCTGACGTAGGGGATGCGGGCCGCGCGCAGGGCGCGCTCGTAGATTTCCAGCCGGGTGCGGCTGCGTTTCAGCAGCAGGATGTCGCGGAATTCCGCCGGCCTGCCCTCGCCATTCTCCGTGGCGATCTGCCATGTGCCGACCATGTCGCCGATTTTTTCCGCCAGCTGCTGGGCTTCCCGCTCGACGCGCTGGTCTTCCTCTTCCTCCACCGGCTCGGTCAGGGGATCGCGCAAGACCAGGACGGACGGCTGGGCCTCGGCAGGTTGGTCTTGATCGTCTTGGGCCAGGGGCAGCACTTCCACCCGACCTGGGATCTCGGCGTGATGGGCTTGGTGCAGCTCGAACCCGGTAAATTCCGCCTCCTGCCCGAACAGGCGGTTCACCGCCTCCAGCACCGGCGGCGCGCTGCGGCGGGAAACGTTCTGCTGCAGCCTGGCCGCACCGTAGCCTTGCTCCAGAAAATCGGCGGCGATGCCGAACAGACGCGCATCGGCGCGGCGGAAGCGGTAGATCGCCTGCTTCGGGTCGCCCACCAGAAACACCGTCGGCGCGCTGCCCGCGCCGGTCGAGGCATCGAGCCAGGAGCGCATGATCTGCCATTGCAGCGGGTTGGTGTCCTGGAATTCGTCGAGCAGGATATGGCGGTAGCGGCAGTCGAGCTTGTACTGCATGTATTCGGCATGGTCGGAGCGGTTGAGCAGCTGGTGGACGCGCCATTCCACGTCGGTGAAATCCACTGCCCGCCGCTCTTCCTTGAGGCGCTGGTAGGCGGCAAGCAGCCCCGCGCCGCAGCGCAGGCCGGCGCGATTGAAGCGGTAAGCGGCCTGCGCGGCGAGAGCATCCCGCACCGCCGCAAGGCGCTCGCTCAGGCACCCATGCAGTTCGAGCAGGCGCGCTTCGCCTTCCGCAGTAAGGCGCTTCGCCTGATCCTTGCTTGTCTTGCGCTTGCGCGGGTCGCCTTTCAGGGTGAAGAAAACGGCACAGATCGACTCGAAGCATAGGGCAAACCCCTGCCCGCCAACATCCGCAAGAACTCGTGCAAGCCCGACGGCAAGCGCCTTGTCCGTATCCGTGTTGATTTCCAGCAGCCCCATAAAGGACTGCAAATCCAGGATCAGGCCGCTATCGGCAAACAGCTCGGCGAGCACATCCCGCTCCGGCTCCACCGCCAGATCGCGGCGCACGGCATTGGTGGCAAAGGCTGCCGCATCCTCCGCCCCTTGGGTATAGGCCCACCATTCCGCGCGCTTGGCGACAAAATCGAGCAGCAGGCTACGGGTATTGTGCAGGCCGTGCTCGGCGAAAAGGAAATCCAGCGCTTGGGCAGCTTCCGAGCCGGGTTCGGATTGCAGCTCTTCGGCGAACAGCTGCCAGGCTTCCTCCAGCAGCGCGGAGGTCTGGTCGAGCAGCCCCCAGTCGCCGCCCGCACCGCTCTCCAGCGGGGCGCGCTGGAGCAGTTGCAGAAACCAGCCGTGGAAGGTGTTGATGGTGATCCCGGGCTGGGCGGAAAGGAAGATTTCGAACAGGCTGCGGGCGCGGGGCAGCAGGGACTCGATTTCGTGCTCCGGAACAGCTCTTTCACGTAGAAAATCTCGCACTTCCTCGTCCGGCGCCAAGGCCAGCAGGCGCAGCCAGTCGCGCAGGCGGGCCGCCATTTCCTGCGCCGCCTTGCGGGTGAAGGTGATCGCCAGGATTTCGGACGGCGCCGCCCCGGCCAGCAGCAGGCGCACGATGCGCGACACCAGCAGCCAGGTCTTGCCGCTGCCGGCACAGGCTTCGACCACCGCCGAAGAAGCTGGATTCAGCGCGGCGCGGTTGATCTCATTGCCCGTCATGATAATCCTTGCGGCACAGGCCGCTCATCTCGCACCAGGTGCACGCCTGGTCGCTGCCTTGGGCGGGCAGCGCCGCGCCCCGGTAGAGTGCGTTGAACAGCTCGCGCAGGCGCTGCCCGGTGGCTTGGCTCAGCGCATAAATGTCTTCCTGCGCCACCAGCCTGGTGCTGCCATCCTCGTCCACCGGCACGAATGCCGCCTCGACCACCGACTCTTCCAGGAGCAAGGCATACACCGGCAGCTGCACGTCCTCGCCCGGCGTTTCCAGCTTTTTTTGCAGACCGATGCGGCTCTGGGTCTTGTAATCCAGCACGGCGTAGGCGGCTTCCCCATCGTCCGAGCGGGTGTCGACGCGGTCGATCCGGCCCTTCAGGGTCAGGCTGCGCCCCCCGTCCAGCGCCAGTTCCAGCGTGCGCCACAGCTCGCCGTCGTGCCAGCGCCAGCCTTCCCGCTCGCGCTCCGCCTGCCAGTCGAGATAAGCCGGGATGCGCACCTCCCAACGCAGTGCCCAGGCGCGGGCGAGGTAATCCGCCTCCAGCGCCTGGCGGAATTCTTCCCGGCTGATGTCGGAGAGCGCCTGTTCCATCTCGGCCCGGTCGCAGCCGCTGATGGCGGGATAACGCTGGTGGAAATGGTGCAGGATGGCGTGCACGTGCTCGCCGTAATCCTTTTTTTCCAGCGCCTGCTGCACTTCATCCAGCTCGTTCAGATGCAGGGCGTGGCGGGCGTAAAACTGGTAGGGGCAGGCCATCAGGCTGTTGTAGCCGCTGGCGGAGAGGCTGGTCGGCACCAGTTCCGGCGGCAGCGAGGGGCTGGATGCCGCAAAAGCATTCCCTCCCCCTAGCAGGGGGAGGGTTAGGGTGGGGGTTGGAAGCGGTGCTGGGGATGTGGATTGTGAATCAACCACCGTCACCCCCATCCCAGCCTTCCCCCTAGAAGGGGGAAGGAGTATGCCCTGCGCTGACCATTCCACGTCCGCAGCCGCCCGGCGCGGCAATTTTTCGCCATAGGCCAGCTCGTGAAAGGCTTCCAGCCGCTCGACCCACGGGCTCGCCAGATTGGGTTCGGCGTTCTTCCGCCCCTGCCAGGTAATGAGCAGGGTGCCGCAGTCCGCCAGCAGCACGGTGAAGTCCTGCTCCATCTGGCGCAGATCCTGCTCGAAGGTCGGCAGCCCCAGTTGCGCCCGCACCGATTGGTTGAAGAAGGCGCTTTCCTTTCCTCTTCCCGGAAAATGGGCGGCGTCGCCGCCGGCCACGATCACGCCGTCGAAGCGGCGCAGGCGCGTGGCGCCGAGATGGGTGAACACCACCGGGCTGGTGATGCCGGTATCGCGGAAGGTGGCGGCTTCGAGCTGGCTGTCGAGCCAGCGCCGCCATTCGCTCAGGGAGAACAGCCCCTGATCCTGGCCCAATTCTTTTTGCAGGCGCTCAAGCAGGCGCAGCAACTGCTCTCCGGCTAAGTCCTGCGCCAGACCCCGATGCAGGCCCAGCATCTCCAGGCTTTCCAGCAGGCTGACCAGCCATGCCGCCAGCCCACGCTTGCGCGCGCCGAAGCGGGCCTGCGCCTGCTCCAGCCGGGCCAGCAGCTCGAGCACGTCTTCCGCGCCCTCACGCTGCGCCAGGCTGCGGTAGTGATGCAAGCCGGAGATCACGCTATGGCGGCGTACCAGTTGCTCGAGGCCGTAGACGGCGTGCTTGCGCGCCCCACCCTCCCAGTCGGCGAAGATCAGCGGGGATTTGAGCAGGTCGAGCAGATCGAGATAATGAAAGTGGCTGGCCATGGCGTCGAGCCAGCGCATCACCACGGCGCTGGCGGCCACGGTGGAAAAGGTCCAGCCGGTTTCGTCCGCGACCAGGATCTGGCCGCGCTCCAGCAGGGCGCGGGCGCGGCGCGCGACCAGCCGGTCCTGGGCGATCACCGCGATTGCGCTTTTGCCTGCCTGCAGCCACTCGCGGATCTGGCTATCCACCGCCTGCGCCTCCTGCTCCAGGCTGTGCGCCTCGAGCAATTCGAGGCGGCCTTGCAGCGGGCTTTCCGGGCAGCGCTGACGGAATTCGACGGCACGTTCGCGCAGGCCGGGCGGCGCCGCTTCTTCCGCGGCTACCGGCGACTGCCAGGCGACTTGCACCAACCGGCTCAAGTCATCGGCCAAAGCCTCGCCGCCGCAGCCAAACAGGTGAACCGGCTGACTTTCCCCGTAGCGACGGAAAAAATCCTGCTCCATCGGCGTCAGGCCGGACAGGCCGACGGCATACAAGGGTGAGATAGCGGCACCGGACAAACTGGCCAGCCGCAGGTGGTAGGCGGTGATGCTGTCGACGCGGCCATCGCCGCTGAGGCTCATGGCATACCACAGCTCGTGCACCAGGCGCGCCTCGAACTGCAGTGGCGCGCCGGCACGGGTGCGGTAGGCTTGTTCCAGCAGCGCGACGAATTCGGGATAGGAGTCCGGCAGGCCGGTTCCCTGCCGGGCAATATCGTCGAACAGGCTGAGCAATTCCCGGCTGACATGCCACAAATCGGCATCGGCAAACCACTTCCGCTCGCGCAGGGCCTGGTAAAGCAGGGCGGCACGGCAGCTGTCGGGGAGGATTTCACGCCCGAGCGCCCCCTCTCCGGCCCATTCCGTCAGGGTGGTCATGCGCGGCAGCAGCAGGGAGGGCGCGCCCGCCGCCTCGCACAGCACCTCGCCCATCAAATCGACGGCATGAAAATTCGGCAGCAGAATCACCAGGCCGGTCAGCCTGGGCAGCCGCTCCCGCTCCAGCGCGACGATTTCCCGCGCGGCGGTGCGCAGCAGGTTGGGGACGGAAACAGTGTCTACCGGAAATTTCCGCATATAATGAAGTGATAGGTGTCCGGGAATACCGGGAACAATGGGGAACAACCTGATTTTATCCCGAAACCGGGTGGCATAATCAACGCATTACCCAACAATTCCCCTTGCCGGATTTTTTTGGTTAGGATAAAGTTCAAAAAATAACTTCATACCCAGCCCATAAACTGGCAATACGTCTGTCACAACACAAAAAGCAAACACAATCGTCAAACTGTCACAGCGTTTCACCCTCTTTTCCGTTGATTCTCTTTGAACTGGAGCAAGAACCTCATGAGCGAGCATATCCATTACGTCACCGACGACACCTTCGAGCAGGAAGTCCTGCAATCCCCGTTGCCCGTGCTGGTTGACTACTGGGCAGACTGGTGCGGCCCGTGCAAGATGATCGCCCCGGTGCTTGACGAAGTGGCGCAGGAATACGCCGGACGCCTCAAGGTCGCCAAGCTCAACATCGACGAAAACCAGGCCACGCCGCCCAAATTCGGCATCCGCGGCATTCCTACCCTGATGATTTTCAAGAATGGCAACATCGAAGCCACCAAAGTCGGCGCCCTGTCCAAATCGCAGCTGACCGCATTCATTGACAGCAATATCTAAAGCCGATAACCTAGCGTCTGACTGCCCGTTCCTCGGGCTCAGGCGCAAGTTTCTTCCCGCCGCACTCTGAAACTCCAGATCCACCTTGCTCTATCTTTGATCCACCTTTTCTACTGATTCATCCTACCCTACCGCCATGCGCTTATCCGATTTAAAACACCTCCCCGTCACCGAACTGGTGGAAATGGCCATCACCAATGAAATCGAGGGTGCCAGCCGCCTGCGCAAGCAGGATCTGATTTTTGCCCTACTGAAGAATCAGGCCAAGAAAGGCGAAAGCATTTACGGCGAAGGCACGCTGGAAGTGCTGCCTGATGGCTTCGGCTTCCTCCGTTCTCCTGACACCTCCTATCTGGCCGGACCAGACGACATTTATGTCAGCCCCTCTCAGATTCGCCGCTTCAACCTGCACACTGGCGATTCGATCGAGGGTGAGATCCGCACCCCCAAGGAGGGCGAGCGCTATTTCGCACTGGTCAAGGTGGACAATGTCAACGGCGAACCGCCGGAGAACTCCAAGCACAAGATCCTGTTCGAGAACCTGACGCCGCTGTTCCCGAATCAGCCGATGATTCTGGAACGCGATATCAAGGCGGAAGAGAACATCACCGGTCGCGTCATCGACATGGTCGCGCCGATCGGCAAGGGCCAGCGCGGCCTGCTGGTGGCCTCGCCGAAATCCGGCAAGACCGTGATGCTGCAGCATATCGCCCACTCCATCGCGGCCAACCACCCGGAGTGCTATCTGATCGTGCTGCTGATCGACGAGCGACCGGAAGAAGTGACGGAAATGCAGCGCTCGGTGCGCGGCGAGGTGGTTTCCTCCACCTTCGACGAACCCGCCACGCGCCACGTCCAGGTTGCCGAAATGGTGCTGGAAAAAGCCAAGCGCCTGGTGGAACACAAGAAGGACGTGGTGATTCTGCTCGATTCGATCACCCGTCTGGCACGTGCCTACAACACCGTGGTGCCGGCCTCCGGCAAGGTGCTCACCGGCGGTGTGGACGCCAACGCCCTGCAGCGCCCCAAGCGCTTCTTCGGCGCGGCGCGCAACATCGAGGAAGGTGGCTCGCTCACCATCATCGCCACCGCCCTGGTGGATACCGGTTCGCGCATGGACGACGTGATCTACGAGGAATTCAAGGGTACCGGCAACATGGAAATCCACATGGATCGCAAGATGGCGGAGAAGCGCCTGTATCCGGCGATCAACGTCAACCGCTCCGGCACCCGCAAGGAAGAGCTGCTGATCAAACCCGATATCCTGCAAAAAATCTGGGTGCTGCGTAAACTGCTCTACCCGATGGATGATCTGGAGGCAACGGAGTTTCTGATCGACAAGATCAAGGCAACCAAGAACAACGCGGACTTTTTCGATTCGATGCGCCGGTGATAACCGGACTTGATAAAGCCCATTTTTTAGAGGATAATCCCTCTTTTTTAAGAATTCGGCCCTAAAAAAAGCCGCCAGATTCCAAGGATTTAAGCCATGAAACCGGAAATTCATCCCGACTACAACGAAATCGACGTAACTTGCAGCTGCGGCTCCAAGTTCAAGACCCGCTCCACCATGAACAAGGCGCTGGGCATTGAAGTCTGCTCGATGTGTCACCCGTTCTACACTGGCAAGCAGAAGACCATCGATACCGCCGGCCGCGTCGAGAAATTCCGCCAGAAATACGGCATGAAGTAAGCTTCGACGCTACGCAGCAACATAAAGGCAGCCTCAAGCTGCCTTTTTTGTTTATCCAGGGTCAGCTAAAATAAGTCATGACGAGACTCGCTTTCGCCTCCAGATTGTTTGCCGGTCTGCTCTGCCTGGGACTGCTCGCCAACTGTGCCGTCAACCCGGTTACAGGACGGCAGAATTTCGTCATGATGTCCGAAAGCGACGAAGTCCGCACCGGCCAGAAGGGCGACGAGGAAGTCCGCCAGGAATATGGCGTTTACGACAACCCCGCCCTGCAGCGTTATGTCAACGAAGTCGGTCAGCGCCTCGCGCAGAAAAGCCACCGCGGCAACCTGGAGTACCACTTCACCGTAGTCGACAGCCCGGAAATCAACGCCTTCGCCCTACCCGGCGGCTATATCTACATCACCCGCGGCATCATGGCTTACCTTAGCTCCGAAGCCGAGCTCGCTGCCGTGCTGGGCCATGAAATCGGCCACGTCACCGCGCGCCACAGCGTGCAGCAGTACAGTGCCTCGATGGCCGCCAGTATCGGCGTGGCGCTGGGCTCCATCCTGGTGCCGGAGTTGCGCGGCGGCGCTCAGGATCTGCTCAACCTGCTCGGCAACGCATTGCTTTCAGGTTACGGGCGCGACCACGAACTGGAAGCGGACCGCCTCGGTGCGGAATACCTGGCGCGCACCGGCTACGACCCGCAGGCGATGGTGAAGGTGGTCGGCGTCCTCAAGAACCAGGAACAGTTCGATGCCGAAATCGCCCGCGGAGAAGGCCGCGAGCCGAGGCGCTACCACGGTCTGTTCGCGACCCACCCCGACAACGATACCCGGCTCAAGGAAGTGGTCGGCGAGGCCAACCGTTTTGTCCAGCAATCCCAAACCGACAGCCGCCAGGCCGCCTATCTGGCGCAAGTCAACGGACTGATTTTCGGCGACAGTCCCAGCCAGGGCATTGTCCGCGACAGCCGGTTCCTGCATGAAGGGCTGGGATTCGGGCTGAATTTCCCTCCCGACTGGAAAGTTAAAAACAGCCCCGACAAGGTGATCGCCCTCAGCCCGGAAAACGACGGACAAATCGAATTGCTACTGGCCGGCCCCGCACGCGACACGCCGACAGAATTCCTGCGCCGCAGTGTCCGGCTGGATGCCGGCAACGAGCTGGAAACCGGCCCGATCAACGGCCTGCCCGCCGCCATCATGAGCGGCATACGCCAGGGCAAACCGGTCAAGGTCGGCGTGATATTTTTCCGGGATCAGTCCTTCATCCTGGTGGCCACCGCAAAAACCCCGTCCGCCTATAACCGCCACCAAACAGAAATATCGTCCGCGATCGACAGTTTTCACGCCTTGCAGGATGCCGAGCGCAAACTGGCGAAGCCCACACGCATACACACCCGCACCGCCAAAAAAGGGGAAACCTTCGCCAACCTGGCGCGCCAGTCCCCCCTCGGCAAGAATGCCGAGGGCTACCTGCGCCTGATGAATCACGCCTACCCCAGCGGTGAGCCGCAGGCAGGGCAGCACCTTAAAACGGTCGAGTAGCCGCCGGCCCAATCCGAGATACCATGAGCCAACCCACAAACTTGACCAACTCCAGCAACCGTTCAACCTTCTTCCTGCTTGCCATCCTCTGCCTTGCCTGGATACTGCCCGGCCTGATCGGCCATCAGCCCTGGAAACCCGATGAAGCCTACAGCTTCGGGCTGATTTACCATATTCTCCAAAGCGGCGACTGGATCGTACCGACCCTGGGTGGCGAGCCTTTCATGGAAAAGCCGCCGCTGTATTACCTCACCGCGGCGCTTTTCGGAAAAATATTTTCCTTCGCGCTTCCTCTGCATGACGCAGCGCGCCTGGCCACCGGCTTTTTCATGGCGATCGCGCTGCTGCTCACCGGGTTGGCCGGCAGGGAACTGTGGGGCAAGGGCCATGGCCGCCTCGCTGTGCTCATCCTGATTGGTTGCCTGGGGTTGCTGATCCGTGGCCATGAAATGATCACCGACACCGCATTGCTGGCCGGCTTCGCCATGGCCATCTACGGCTTGGCTCTGAGTCACAGGAGATTCGTACTGGCAGGTTTCTGGCTCGGCACGGGAACCGGTATCGGCTTCATGTCCAAGGGGCTGATCGCACCCGGGCTCGTTGGACTGACTGCCCTGCTGTTGCCGCTCGCATTCCGCCACTGGCGCAGCCGGGATTACTTGCTGTGCCTTGCAACAGCCTTCTTCGCGGCTGTGCCATGGCTGACCATTTGGCCGACTCTGCTGTATCTGCGCTCGCCGGAACTGTTCCGGGAATGGTTCTGGATCAACAATCTGGGGCGGTTCCTCGGCTTCGCCAAACTCGGCCCCGGCAGCGATCACTGGTATTATTTAAAAACCCTGCCCTGGTTCGCCTGGCCAGCCCTGCCGATTGCGCTGTGGACGCTGTGGCAGGGGCGGCGCACCGTCTTCAGGCAAGCCGGCGTTCAGCTTGCGCTCACCGCCTTCCTGGTGATGCTGGGGGTACTCAGCCTGGCTTCCGACGCACGCGAGCTCTATGCCCTGCCGATGCTGCTGCCACTCTCGCTGCTGGCCGCTCCAGGCGTCAACACCATACGCCGCGGCGCGGCCAGCGCGCTGAACTGGTTCAGCATCATGACCTTCGGCTTTATCGCCGGCGTGTTCTGGTTCTACTGGTTCGCCATGATCTCCGGGTATCCCGCCTCCCAGGCAGAGCGTTTGCAAAGATTGCAGCCGGGTTACATCCCGGCGTTCGAACCGCTGCACTTTGCCATTGCGCTACTGGCCACCCTGGCCTGGTTGTTCATCATTTTCTGGGCAAGATCCCTGCCCCGCAATCCGCGTGCCGTGCTCAACTCGGCTACCGGCATCACGCTGGTGTGGGTGATCATGATGACAGTGTGGCTGCCCTGGCTCGATGCCGGCAAGAGCTACCGCTCCATGATCGCCTCCATGCAGCAAGCCTTGCCCGCTCGCCACGCCTGCATTTCCAGCAACAAACTGGGCGAGCCGCAGCGCGCCCTGCTGGAATACTACGCCGGCATCCTTACCCGACGCACGGAAACTCACAAGGGAATCGAGTGTGATCTGCTGCTGGTGCAGGGCAGCGCCAGGAACCCGGATGCGCCTCCCGGCCCGGAATGGAACAAAATCTGGGAAGGGAATCGGCCTGGGGACAAATCGGAGCGCTATTGGCTGTTCCAGCGCAATCCGTCCTGAAGCCTAGACAACCGGAACAGGCTCTTACTTCCGCAGTTTATTTCTGATCTGATCCAGGGTATTCCTGGCAGCGTCCTGCTCCGGACCGCCCAGGAGGACGGCCTTATTTGCCAAAACCAGCGCTTCGGGATAACGCTTTTGCTCGGCTAACGTTTGGGCAAGGTTGTTGAAGGCAATGGCGGACTTCGGATGATCCAGCGTTGCCTGCAGGTATGCTTTTTCGGCGCGCTTCCAGTCGCCTTGGGCATAGGCCGCATTGCCCAGGCCGATGCGGGCGGAAAGGTTACGCGGCCAACGTTTGAGGGCGGCTTCATAGGTGGCTTCAGCACTTTTCGGCGGGGCAGTTTTTTCCAGAGCCACGGCCGAGGCAACGTATGCAGCTTCAGTCGCGGTGCGGGGCATCCTGCCCGGCGGCAGCGCAAGCATCGCCCAGTAGCCGGCGCGCTCCCAAGTATGCTCGAAAGTCGTTAAAGGTAGCACCTGCCGCCGCTCCAGACCGGAGCGCAGGATAATTTCCTCGCGCTTGAGGTCGTAACCCACCACCACCGCGTAATGCCACACCGGATACCAGCTCAGCGCGAGGTTTTGCAGCACGACCACCGGCGAACCGTCAGCCACTTCCGTCAGCAAATCGTCCAGCTTCGGTGCCAGCTCATAGGCCAACAGGCCATTGCGCCGCGTGGCGGCCAGCATTTCGACTTGCAGGCTGCCCGAGAGCCCCGGCAGGTACACTTGCGGGGTCAGGTCCTGCGGGGTCACTTGGACGCCCCCCCCTGCACCAAGCGCCATGGCGAGTGACGCCGGGCCGCACTGGTGGGTTTCCTGGGGGTAGAACGGCACCTCGCTAAGCTCCACCTGCTGCGGCAGCTGCCTGGCGCTCGTCTTGAGCAGGGACTGCGTCTGCGGCGTGGCGCAACCGCCCAGCCAGATCAAAAAGAAAACGCCCGCGATTAAGCGGACGCAGACTCGAAACAACATGGGTCGAATTTACTTGATCGAGCGCGTAAACGGAAACACTTTGGTAAAGCCCAGAATGTCCGTCACCAGCAGGATCACGAAAATGGTGAACAGAATCCCGATAATTTCACCACCGGCGGGCATCTTGTCCAGCTTGCCCGCAACCTTCTGCACCTCTTCGTCGGTCAGCGCATCCACACGCGCTTTGGCAGTGTTGACGTCGACTCCCTGAGTCTGCAATTCCTTGCGCACGTCTTCACGGTCAAGGAAAGCGCGAATACGCTCGCGCTCGGATTGGGACTGAGCGGATACGGCCACTTTGTCCGTTCCCACCAGCCCGGCATGAGCCGACTGGAGCGGCAGGCCAAGGCCTAAAACGCTGGCGATCAACAAGCGGCTGGTCATGCGCATGAAACGTGAATTCATCATTATTTCTCCTAATAAATTTTCAGGCAAATAAGCTGAATAATATGGTACATAAAACCGTTTTACCCGATGGTTACCCTTTATTAACCTTCGGATCACCATTGAATTTTCGATACAAGAAGTAACTATGCAAGGACCAACCTAAAATAAAACCTATCATCAATGTGAAAAATATCAACAACGCACTCGACAAGGAAATCGGCTGCAAATCCGCCTGATCGGTCCATATTTTGCCTCGATTCTTCAAGGTCGACAGGCTGCTAGGCAGCGTCACCTGCCAATACTTCACTTGAATTTGGAATGGGCGTCAGCGAGGCCAGTCTTCAGGTCTTCCCAGATTTTGTCAGCAGTTTCTTTGACCTGCTCCCAGGCTTCACCACCGGCCTTCTCCAGCTCCTGCATTTTTTCAGACGCCGCACGCTGTTTGGCACGCAACTCATGAAGCGCCTCGGCACGCTTGACCTTCATGTCAGCCCCCGCGTTCTCCACCTTGGCTTCCAATAAATCGATTTGGGCGCCCCATTCTTTCAGTTGCGCCGCCATTTTTTGTTTATATGCGTCTTTAATTTCCATGGCCTACTCCTTAAGTGGTCCGCGACAACTCAACCTCATCTGAATTTACTTTACCACCAGCCGGTTTTCAACCTCATTGACGCCAGCCACCGCACCCGCCAGTGCTTTGGCCCTATCGCTACTCGGCTGCGTATCGACAGATCCGCTCAATGTCACCACGCCTTTTACGGTATCCACGCTGATTTGCAGCGTCTTGAGACCGGGCTCGGCAAAAATGGCGGCTTTGACCTTGGCCGTAATCTCGGCATCATCGATGGCCACTCCGGCTTTCACGCCTTGCTCGCCCAGTTTTTCACCGACTTTATCGGCCGCTTCACCTATTTTCTTGCCGGCTTGATCAGCCGTCTGGTCTATCTTTTTACCTGCGGTCTCTGCCGGCCCCGGTCTGTCGCAGGCGGCAAGCCCAACCGCCAACAGCATCGAAATACCGACTAATTTTAAATTCTCTGAAATTTTCATTTTGATTCCCTTTCCAAGCTCATTCATATCGCCTAAAAATAAAGCCGCAATCGATGGGCAGATCACAAACGAAGAACGTCACACGACCCCCTGAAGCAGATGCCCGGAGGGTCGTCCGACGGCAAGCCGATCTGCTGCTGTTATTTAACCCGTATGTCGTTCTTGACCGACTTCACGCCCTTGACGCTGCGTGCGACCTCAACGGCTTTGTTTTCAGCGGCACTGGAACTCACAAAACCGCTCAATTGAACCACGCCTTTGAAAGTCTCCACATTTATTTCAGCGGATTTCAAGGAAGGCTCATTGAATATGGCAGCCTTGACCTTGGTGGTGATGACGCTATCGTCGATATACTCACCGGTCCCTTCCTGCTTCGAAGTGGACGCGCAACCCACGACGGACACCAGCGCAACGGCGAGGAAAAGTGCGGAAAGATACTTGCTAAGTTGGTTCATGATTAAATCCTCCCAAAGTAATACGAAAAAAAAACGCTCAGAGTTACTTGCGATCAGAAGGCTCCCTGCGAATGCCCGTTTGCCTTCCGGTCAATCCAGCAAAGCCAGATTAGCCCTGCAACCGGGCACCGTCTGTACGGTGTCGCACATAAGTCCGGCGGAATCGAAAGACAATGAACCCTTGAGTTGGCGCTTCGGCTGCGGGCTACGTTCAGTGCGAACGGATCTTGATCAGCACTTCCTAAAAACAAAAGGCCAACCCAAGATTAATGGGTTGGCCTTTATTACTTGCGGAACATTTTGGGAAGGTGGCGGTTACCTCTGAGCCGGCTTCTGAGCCATGACTTCCACTTCCACGCGGCGATCAGGCCCCAGGCAGGCAATCAGTTTCTTGGTCGCTTTCTTGCCTTTGCATTCGCCGGGCTTCGTCACGGGATTGGCCCCGTCCACGCCCCTGGCCGTGATCTTGCCGGCCGGGATCCCCGCGGATTCGACCAGATAAGTCTGGACCGCTTCGGCGCGGCGTGTCGAAAGCTTCATGTTGTAGGCGTGTGAACCGATCCGGTCGCTGTATCCCGTTACCTTGACGACGTCAAAGTCGGCGCCCCTCAGATCTGCGGCAAGCTTGTCGAGATCCTGTCGGCCCGCAGGCTTCACGGTCGACTTGTCGAAATCGAAAAGAGAATCCGCGGAGAAAGTCACCCTCCTCGGCGCAGGTTTCGTGGCCGCAGGCGGGGGCGGAGGTGGCGTCACGACCGTCGGCTGGGGCGCGGGGGCGGCGGCAACAGGTTCGGATGCCGCCGCACGCGGTGCGGGGGCCGGCGATTTGCCGCCAAACTTGTAGACCAGGCCGACCGAGACCAGATCGACGTCGCCTTTGTTGCCGACGGCATCGTTGATCCGGTAGCGTTCCGCCTCGGCGCGCACGGCAAGGGAGTCAGTGAGCGCGTACTGTAGCCCCAGGCCGAACTTGTAGTTGGTATCGCGCTTGCTGGGGTTGGGGTCGAGCACATTGACCGCTCCGGTTCCGGTGAAGGTGTCTCTGGCTTCAGCGTAGTTCAATCCGACCCGGCCAAACGCCGAAAACTTGTCAGTGATGGGCAGAATACCAACCGCGTCAAGATTCAGGCCTCGAAGCTTGATATTGCCGTTCAGCGTTCCCGTCGGTACCGTTGTCGCCAGGTAACTGAACTGCCCCAAATCGAAATAACCGCCTTCAAGGGCAAAGTTCTTGTTGAACTGGTACCCGCCGTATAGCTTGTAGCCGAAGTCTCGCTCGTCATCGGCGATCGTTGTCGAGGTAAAACCACTTCCCAGCAGGCTGCGGGAGATCCGCTCATCGTCGATAGTCGCTCTGGACTGGCCCACGTTGGCCCCGACGTACCAGCCAGCTTCATCCGCCACTGCGTATGGGCCGGCGATCACGGCGAGGGCCGCCAAACCCAGCGTTCCTGTGGCTTTGGCTAAGTTAGCTCGTGTTAATTTCATGTTTTTCTCCAAGAGGATTTGCCGTGCCTAACAAAGTCATTAAGTCACGATGATTGTTTTAGTCTTGATCCAGCAACAAAGGTCGGCAGAAATGGCTCTGCCGGCCTTTGTTTTAATGCCTCATGCCCTAGATGCAACCAGCAGGGGCATTAGGATTGCCCGGCACTGAAACGACGTTAGAGTCAAAGACAAACGCGCCAGCCGCAAAAGCCCCTGCCAACAATCTGCCACACGAGGTTGCGCCGGTGTTCATCGTGATACTTTCAGAGGCCAGTATGTTGCCCTGCCATACAGTAGCCGTTCCAAGTGTTGCTGAAGTACCGGCCTGCCAGAATACGTTGGAAGCCTTGGCACCGTTGATCAGGAGAATACGGGCACTAGGTGCTGTGCCGACCGTACTGGATGACTGAAAGATGAAGGCAGCATTCGGGTCACCCTGGCCGTCGAGTGTGAGATCACCCGTTACCAAAATCGACGTGATAGATTGATAGACACCAGGAGCGAAATAATTGTCTCCCTGCACAAGCGCGCTCCCCGTCGGTTCTCCTAAAGTAGTGCCGGCCGGTATATTGGTGGCTCCTCCTAGTGAACCGGCGGCTGGTGGCCCGGCCGGAGGCGTGATGCTGAGAAACGCCGCCAGCAAGTCGTTCTTGATAGCGGTTGAGGTGACTCCTGTATTATATAAGGGACTGATTACCGTTCCGTTGATTATTGGAGTGGAGGCGTTGCTTCCGCAAAGACCAAAACCTCCGGCAGCATCAATTTGCACAGCATTACACGTAGTATTTGGATCCAGCACCGCATCCCCGTTGATTGTGGTAATAGGGAGAGTGGTGGTGTTGGTTATCCCGGCAGTAGCCGCGATCCCGAACGACGAGGCCAATCCGAGATTTACCGGTGCCGGCCCTGAAGCGGCGACAATGGCTGTCGTAAAGTTCCATGCATAGCTGCAGCCGATTGGAATGCCCGTGGCGCTCGTGGCACCCTGGGTGATGATCGCCAGATATTTAGTGCCGGCTATGAGAGCTGATGCTGTCGTTAAGGTCGCTACCTTTGTGGTGGCGTTATAACTTACCGATGCAGGGATGAGGACAGCCCCGCCCACTGGTGCCAGCGTAAAGGTTGTTGTGTTGATCGTTGCGGAATTCATCGCCAGGCTAAAGGTGGCAGTGATCAACTTGCCGTTGTTGGCAACACCCGTAGTGCTGGTTGTCGCCACCAGGTTACCATCAGTGGGATTTGTCGCAGTCACCGTGGGTATTGTGGCTCCGTTTACAGGGCATACAGCACCCGGGATGATCGCACCCGCTGGTGCGACGGAGATGGCTCCGACGGGTGCGCCCAGGATCGGATCTTGCCCGCCGCCCCCACCGCCACCGCAACCCGCCGCCAAAGCGACCAACAGCAATGCCATAAGCCACTTCAGTGGCTTAGTAACGCTTTCAAATCTGTTCATTATTCTTCCCCTTATTTAATCTGAACTATAAAAACCATCGGTGCAATCGCCTTACCCTGCTGTGCTACGCCCAGTACCCGTCGTTGACATGTTTTTCGACTATGTGAGCCGCTGTTTTGGTCTGCTCCAATTAAAATCGGATCAACCGGAACTTCGGTAATTCCTCACACTTGTCGTCTTATCCCACGTTGGTCCGCGACGCTCTGTTCGCTAGCACACATAGGGAAGGATATTTGCTTTGGAGGCTGATCCGGATGGGAACATTCTGGCTAAAGAAAAGTCCCGAGTCGATACGGATCAATGCACCAACTGGTTGATTTCTATGATAGGGAGCAAGATGGCGAGCACGATCAGCAGCACGATGCCACCCATCACCAGTATCATCACCGGTTCGAGCAGAGTGAGGAAGACCGTCAGGCGCCGTTCCAGCGCCTGAGTCTCCAGGTGCGCTGCACGATCGAGCATCTGCTCGAGCTTGCCGCTCACCTCGCCGCTCGCGACCAGGTGGATCAGGAGCGGTGGAAATGCGCGTGTTTCGCCCAGCGCACGGGCCAGGCTCGCGCCTTCGCGCACACGCTCTATGGCATGCTCGACCGCTTCGCGCAACACCATGTTGGTCATCACCCGCGCACCGGAAGCCAGCGCGGAAAGCAGCGGCACGCCGCCGCCGACCAGAATGGAGAGCGTGCTGGCGAAGCGCGAGGTATTGAAACCGCGAACAAGCGGCCCGAGCCAGGGCGTGCGCAACAGCAGGCTGTGCACGCGACGTCGGGTCGCATCGCGGCGTAATGCGATGCGCGCGGCGGCAAATCCGCTACCGATGATGACCAGAAGATAGGGCCAGGTTGCGCGCAGAAAGTCGCTCAATGCGATCAGCGTGCGTGTCAGCAACGGCAGGCTCTGCCGCGACTGCTGAAACACTTGCACGACCTGCGGCACGACATAGACCAGCAATCCGGTGACGATCATGATCGCGACGATGGTGACCAGGACGGGATAGAGCAGCGCGAGACTGGTTTTCTGTTTCAGCGCCTGGCGGGCGTCGAGATAATCGGCGAGATGCTGCAACACGGTCGGCAGCGCGCCCGATTCCTCGCCGCCATGCACCAGCGCCCGGTAGAAATCCGGAAAACTCTTTTCGTAGGCACCCAGTGCCCCGGCAAACGACTGGCCGGATGTGACTTCGGTTTTGACACCTGTGAGGACTTCACGTGTCATCGGATCGGCAGCTTCTTCGATCAGTGCGTTGAGCGACTGCTCCAGGGTCAGGCCGGAGTCGAGCAAGGTGGCCAACTGCCGCGTCACCAGGCTGAGCTCGGTCGCCGCGATGCCCCGTGCCCACACCTGCTGTGCGCGTTCCCGCGCATGCACTTGTTTGATCATCGAGGGCAGCAGGCCTTGCGCGCGTAACTGCGCGCGCGCCTGGCGTGCTGTATCGGCTTGCACCACGCCGGATGTGGTGCGGCCGGCGGCGTTCAGCGCCTGATATTGGAAGGCTTCCATGACGGAGGTTACTCGCGCGTGACGCGCACAACTTCTTCGAGGCTGATCACGCCCTGTGCGGCCAGGCGCATGCCGTCATCGCGCAGGGAGCGCATGCCGCGCGACACCGCATGCGCCCGCAGCACCTGCTCGGAGGCACGGTCATGGACCAGTCGTCGCAAGTCGTCATCCACCGTCAGAAATTCGTAAATGCCGGTGCGGCCTCGGTAACCCGTGCGATTGCAGGCGGGGCAACCTTGCGCCGAATAGAGGGTGCCGTCGGTCGGGGTGAAGCCCAGGGCGCGAAGTTGTGCCGCATCGGCAGCAAACGGTTTGCGGCATTCCAGGCACAGGCGGCGCACCAGGCGTTGCGCGCCCACGCCGATCAAACTGGAGGAAAGCAGAAAAGGCTCCACGCCCATGTCAACCAGCCGGGTGACTGCGCTCACTGCATCGTTGGTATGCAGGGTGGCAAATACCAGATGCCCGGTGAGACTGGCCTGAACGGCAATTTGCGCGGTCTCAAGATCGCGGATTTCACCGATCATGACCACGTCCGGGTCCTGGCGCAGGATGGTGCGCAAGGCGCGCGAGAAACCCATCTCGATCCGGGAATTGACCTGAGTCTGGCTGATGCCGTCGAGGTCGTACTCGATCGGGTCTTCGACTGTCATGATGTTGAGCGCACCCGCGTCCAGCCTTGAGAGCGCGGCGTAGAGGGTGGTGGTCTTGCCCGAGCCGGTCGGGCCGGTGATCAGAACGATGCCATGCGGCTCGAGGATCAGCCGATCAATGTGCGCGAGCGTGGCATCGTCCATGCCCAGCTTGGTTAGATCGAGCCGCCCGGCCTGCTTGTCGAGCAAGCGCAGCACCACGCGTTCACCGTGCCCGGTTGGAATCGTTGAGACACGCACGTCAACCGGCTTGCCGGCCACGCGCAGAGTGATGCGGCCATCCTGCGGCAGGCGTTTTTCCGCGATATCGAGCTGCGACATGATCTTTATGCGCGAGACGATGGCGGCATGGAGCGCGCGCGCTGGTTCAATCAGGTCGCGCAGCGTGCCGTCGATGCGTAGCCGCACTACCGAGCGAGTTTCGAACGGTTCGATATGGATGTCCGAGGCGCCATCGCGCAACGCTTGCGTGAACAGCGCATTGATCAGGCGGATAACCGGCGCATCGTCCTGACTTTCGAGCAAGTCCTCGACCTCGGGGATTTCCTGCAGCAATCTCGACAGATCCAGGTCCTGCGCCAGATCGCCGGCCAGCGCGGCCGCGCCGGCATCGGCACCGTTGTAGGACGCAGTGACTAACTCCTCGAATTCCCCGACATCAATGCGGCGGGCGCGTAGCGGCACGCCTAGCGTGCGGCGCAATTCGGCAAGCGCACCCGGGTGGGCGTCGCTGCGCACCGCCACCTCGGCGTGGTCATCGCTCATGGCGGTGACGAGCACGCCGTTGGCCTTGGCAAATGCATAGGGAATCTTCAGGGTGCCCCGGTTCATCGGTTATGCCCCACCATCATGGGACGGCTTCACGTCGATTGCCAGCGGCGGCACCGGTATCGGGCGCGGGGGCAAAACAGGTGAATCCATGTCCGGCAGAACTGCGTCGTGCGCGGGCCTGGCCTTGCGTTGCTCGCCGAGGATGTAATCGTAGCGTTCGCCGCTGAATACATCTGCACGCTGGCTGTCACGCACCAGCGACGGCCGCAGGAAAATCATCAGATTGGTCTTGCGGTGGGCGCGCGATTTGTAGCGGAACAGTCCGCCCAACACCGGAACTTCTCCGAGCAACGGAACCTTCTGCTCGCCGTCGCTGACCTCATCCTGGATCAAGCCGCCAATCACCACGATTTGCCCGTCGTCGACAAGAACCGTCGATGATACCGCGCGCTTGTTGGTGATCACGCCGGCTGCGTTGGTGTTGTTCTGGACGCTGGATACCTCCTGATAGATCTGCAGACGCACCGTACCACCTTCGGAGATTTGCGGCTTGATCCGCAGCGTCAGGCCGACATCACGCCGCTCGATCGTCTGAAAAGGGGTGGGCGTGGTGGCTGCACCCGACATCGCATACTGGCCGGTAATGAAGGGGACGTTCTGGCCGATGACGATCGCGGCTTCTTCGTTGTCCATCGTCAACAGCGTCGGGGTGGACAGGATGTTCGCATTGGCATCCGTTTCCAGCGCGCGAACCAGGAGACCGAGGTTCAAAATCTGGCCGATGCCGGGAATGGTGACTTGGCCCTTCACGATGCCAATATTAAGCCCGCTCGAGGCCGACGCCGGATTCTGGGAAATACCGATGATGTTCTGACCGGAAGTGCCGAAATTGGTGCCGCCGAAAGCCTGTGTATTGGTCTTGCCCAAGCCGCTCAAATCCTGCCACTGAACCCCGAACTCCGCGGCCTTGTCGGCGGTGATCTCGGCAATCAGCGCTTCGACATACACCTGTGCGCGACGCACGTCGAGTTTGTCCAGCGCTGCGCGCAAATTATTGTAGATCGCGTCAGGCGCGGTAATAATGATCGAGTTGGTGGCCGCATCGGCCTGGATAATGCCGGGCGAGGTCGGGACAGCCTGGGTCTGGCCTGCGCCGAGCGATGCCGGGGCGCCCGGGGCCTGCATCGGGGCCGGTGCAGGGGTGCCGAGCGCGGCAGTCGCGGCAATGGCCGTGCGCGGCGCGACGGTTGAGCTGGCGTCACCTTGATAGATTGCACGCAGCGTCTCGGCAAGCTTCACTGCCTCGGCGTTCTTCAAGTAGACGACGTGAATATTGCCGCCGGCGTTGGTTGGCGTATCCAGCATCGTCACGAATTTGCGCAACTGGGTGAGGCGCGATGGGTTGCCAGAGCGCGCCAGCAAGCTGTTCGAGCGAGCATCCGCGATCACAGTGAAGCGCTGGGCCGGGTCCGCCCCGGCTGCGCCTTGGGCATGCAAAGCTTCCTCAAACAGGCGGCTGACCGTTGCAGCGACATCGACCGCCGAAGCATACTGAAGAGGGATCACGACCGGATCGCTTACGTTCGGCAGGTCGATCGAGTCGATGATTTTTTCGATGCGTTGAAGGTCGTTCGCGTAGTCGGTGATCACCAGCGTGTTGCTGTTCTGGTATGCGGTGATGGTGTTGTTGGGGGAGATCAGCGGGCGCAGGATCGGCACCATCTGCGCCGCCGATTCGTGCTGTAGCGTGAATATCCTGGTCTGAATCCGGTCTCCCGCGCCGCGTGCCTGCTCCGAAGGGCCGTAGGTGGGACTCGGATTCAGTTTGGCGTCGGCCTCGGGAACGATTTTCACGATGCCACGACCCTCGATCACCGCAAAACCCTGCAAACGCAGCGCCGATACAAATACATCATATACGACGGATCGCCGCATTGGTTTGGTCGAGACGATGTTGATCGTGCCCTTCACCCGCGGGTCGAGCACGAAATTTTTTCCGGTAATCTCGCTGACCACCTTCACCACACCCTCAATCTCGGCATTGACGAGATTCAGGATAACTTCATCCGGGCTGGCGGTAACCCCACCCCCCCGGGGTTTTTCCACAGATGCGGTCATGGCGGGGCGCGCTGACTCGTCTGCAGGCCATGCCTGCCCGATCGGGATCACCATACCCATCCACAGCAATCCAGTTTGCAACCAGCAATGCTTCATCTCAACCCCTTACGCGCCATGAGTCATGTCGGCGACTTCTATTTATTAATTCGCGGCACAGCGGAGTCCGCGGACGTATTTTTCGCCGGCCAGGCCAGTGTTTCGCGAGTCCCTCCCCGCTCCAGAATGACGTGATCGGTACCGACTTCCGCGAGCCGGATACCGGGAGCGATGTCTTCCCCCTCACGCACCGCGAGAATCTCTCTCGGCTCGAGCCGCATGACAGCGTAACCGCGCCGGCCTGCTGTGGCTGCCACGATGCCGAGCAGCCTGATCGCGATTCCCGTCGGCGACGCACTGTTTCGATCCCGCTCCAGCTTGCCAAACAGCCCGTTGGCGGACGCCGCATGCCCACCCACATTTGCTGCAACCGGCGCACGCGATTCCGGACGCGGCGCAAGCCATTCCCAAGTCCAGTACGCAGCCACCAGGGCAAGCAAACCCAGCGCGGCAACAGCCACCAGCGCGATCGCAGCTGTTTGTGCAATATTTGATCTGTCGTATGAGAGTCGCTGCATCTTTTTTTGTTGGCGCACCCGTACACGGGGAAGCGATGCGCAATGATCGACCCAACGTATCCGCATCAGGCCAGACGGTCTATCTCCATGCGGAACGAATGCTAGGGCAAAAGTATTCCGGCGTATGTACGCTAGCGCACGGAGTGGGCTCGAAGCAGAGCGGATACTCTGCGTACTTGGCTAGATAGCTATGTTGAACAGCTTGTTAGATCGATTCAGCACATGGAGTGTACAAATGAAAACAACGGGCCGGCAAAACGGATTTACGTTGCTCGAAGTCATGGTGGTGGTCGTGATTCTTGGAATTCTCGCCGCTTTGGTGGTGCCGAAAATCATCAGCCGACCCGACGAGGCGCGGGTGATGGCGGCAAAGCAGGATATCGCCAGCCTGATGCAGGCGCTCAAGCTTTATCGGCTGGACAACCAGCGTTACCCCGTTACCGAACAGGGATTGCAGGCGCTGGCCTCGCGGCCGACTACCGCTCCGCTCCCGACTAACTGGAAAGCCGGTGGGTATGTCGAGCGTCTGCCGAAAGATCCCTGGGGCAATCCCTACCAGTACCTGAATCCCGGCATGCGTGGCGAGATCGACATTTTCAGTTTGGGTGCCGATGGTGCGCTCGGCGGCGAAGGCAACGATGCCGACATTGGCTCCTGGTTTCTCTAGGAATACGCGCGCGATCGCGGCTGCAAAAAATCGCGGCTTCACGCTCATAGAGATGCTCGTCGTGCTGGTGATCATGGGCCTTTTGATCGGCCTGGTCAGCACCATCGCGCAGCCGGATGATAGAGCCTTGCTGCGGGTCGAAGTCGAAAGGCTGGCGCAACTGATGAATATTGCCGAGACAGAGTCGCGCTTTAGCGGCAAGTCGATTGCCTGGACATCGGATGGACCAGGCTACCGGTTCTGGCGATTCAGTGAAGACCTGGGTTGGTCCGAGATCGTCGACGACGACTTGTTGCGCGCGCGGACTTTGCCGCAAGGAATGAGGATCTCGAACATGCGCGTGGAAAACAGGCGATCGCCTCAACACATGCGTGTGGAGTTCAGCCCCTACGGCTCGGTGCTTGTTTTCAACGTCGAAATGTCCTTGGGTGCCGCGCATTACACGGTAGCGAATTCCCCGGTTGGCGACGTGCGCGTGTTACCAGAAGGAGAGAGAACGAATGACCCGTCGGTGCGGCGCTAAACGCAGCGGTTTTACACTGGTCGAGGTGCTGGTCGCGCTTGCCATCATCTCGGTCGCGCTACTCGCGTCGCTGCGCGTGGCAGCTGGCGGCACGAACAGCGTTGGCGAACTGCGTGCGCGTTTACTCGCCGGCTGGGTTGCGGAGAATGTTTTGGCGGAGCAGCGCGCCCGTGGCGTTTGGTTGCCGCTAGGCATGCAGCGTGGCACGGAACGCCAAGGCGCGATGAAGTTCGCGTGGCGCGAGGAAGTCAGCGTTACGCCTAACACCTCATTTCGTCGCGTCGATATTCGTGTATTCGCGGTCCCCGAGGAAACACATGCACTCGCTCATCTCGTCGGATTCGTGGGGCAGCCGCCGGGTGTCGTCAAGTGAAGACGGCTTCGGGTGTTTCAATCCGCGGATTTACGCTGATCGAACTGCTGGCCGCGCTGCTCATACTCTCGCTGCTGGCGCTGATGTCGTATCGCGGCCTGGGCGCGGTACTCGATGCGCGCGAACACGTCGGACAGGAGACTGAAAAATGGCGGCGCACGGCAGCTTTCCTGGCGCGCTTCGAGCGCGACGTGCAGCTCGCGGCGCCGCGTCCGGTGCGAACCCCATTTGGCACCGCGCCGGCGTGGCGCGGCCAGGCCGGCGTGGCGCTTGAACCGCGCCTGACGTTCAGCCGCTTTGCTTCGTCCGAGGGCGGCGACACGCCACGGCGGCTTGCGTACCGGCTGAACGAGAAACAGGAGATCGAACTGTGGCTGTGGCCGGGACTCGACGTGGCGCCCGATGCGCTGCCCGCTCGCTACCCCGTATTGAGTGGAGTGACGAAATTTGAATTGCAATACCTCAATGCCGATCTTGCATGGGTGGACGCGTGGCCGGCGTCACCTATTGATACCCCCATTCCCCAAGCCGTACGGCTGCGCATCGTGCTCACTTCCGGCGAAGAGATCGTGCGCGTGTTTGCGTTGAGATCATGAGAGCTCGACAAAATGGAGTGGCCATCGTGCTCGCCATGGGGGTAGTCGCACTTGCCGCGATAACGGCGACGGCGATGATGGTCACGCAAAGTAGCTGGTTGCGGCAGAACGAACTTACCGCCGATCATGTCCAGGCGCAGACGCTGATTCAGGTCGGTGTGGATTGGACCCGCGCACTGCTGCGCGACGATCGCCGCGCTAGCAATATCGATTATCTGGGTGAACCATGGGCGCTGCGGCTGCCACCGATTCCGGTCGAGAACGGCAGCCTTTCCGGGTTAATCGAAGACCAGCAGGGAAGATTCAATCTCAACAATCTGGTCAAGGACGGCAAGGTCAACCTCGCGCAGCGCGCACATTTCCAACGCTTGCTGTCCATATTGGGATTGCCGCCCGAGCTTGCCGATGCAGTCGCAGACTGGGTCGACGCCGATAGCGAGCCGCAGCCTGAGGGTGGAGCCGAAGATGAATATTATCTGGCATTGCCGTCGCCTTACCTTGCCGCCAACCGGCCATTGATCGATGTGGCCGAGTTGGTACTGGTGCGCGGCTTTGACGAAAGCGTACGCGCACGCTTGCGTCCATACGTTTCGGCATTGCCCGTCTTCACTGCCGTGAACGTGAACACTGCGTCGCCTGAGGTCATTGCAGCCGTGGTCGATGATTTGAGTCTGGACGGCGCCCGTGCTTTGGTCGAGAAGCGCGACCGTGCTTATTTTCGCGACCGCACTGATTTCCCGGACCAGCTTCCCAGGGACGTCAAGGTGGCGAATGAAGACATCGCTTTCAGCAGTAATTACTTTATGGTGCAGCTACGCGTCACCATCGGCAGCGCGCAGGCGCGCAGCATAGCGCTGCTTGCGCGCACGGACGCCAATTGGCCAACCATCGTTTGGAGAAAAATGTTATGAGCTTGCTTCGCATCTACGGCTCGCTTCTCGAACAGCCGCAGCACTGTCAATGGGCGCTGGTCAATGACAATCGCGAACCTGTTGCAGGAGAAGGTCGGCTCGCGGATCTGCCGCAGCGTGTCGAGCGCGTTCAGCTGGTGATTCCTGCCGCGCAGGTGCTGATCACGCGCGCGCGCGTGCCGCATGGAGCCAGACGCCGCGCCGGATCGGTGCTTGCCTTTGCGGTGGAGGAGCAAACGGCGGGCGAACCGGATGCCAACCAGGTGAGTTGGCTCGGCTCCGTGGGTGACGAAGACGCGCTCGCGGTGGTAGACAAGGGGGGGCTGGAGCGCTGGCGTCATGCGCTCGGCGCCGTCGGCATACGTGTCGACGAAGTGCACAGCGAAACGCTGTTGTTGCCTATTCGGGCGGGAGAATGGAGCGTCGCCTGGAATGGTCGCGAGGGGTTTGTACGTAGCGGGGAATTCGAAGGTGCGGCAACGGATTGCGGCGACCCGGAATCGCCCCCATTGTTTCTGCGCCTCTTGCTGGAAGAAGAAAAAACGCGCAGCGCTGGCCCAACATCGATTGCGCTCTATATAACGACGCCCGATGCGGTGCCGGATATCACGGCATGGCAACGCGAGCTTGGAGTTGACCTGCGCATCGCCGGAACATGGGATTGGCGCACGGCATCGCCCGACGCCGGTGTCAGCCTGACGCAGCAGCGCCAGCGCTGGCGTGTTTTTTCCGGCGCGGCAAAACGTCTGCGACCGGCTGCCTGGATACTGGGCGCAGCACTGACGTTGCATGCACTCGCGCTGGTCACCGACTGGACGCTGCTTGCCGGCGAGCAGCGGGCATTGCGCCAGCAAATGGAAGCGCAGTTTCGCACCGCTTTCCCCGATGCCGTCGCCGTAGTAGATCCGGCGCTGCAAATGCGCCGCAAGCTCGCAGAAGCGCGTCATAGCGCAGGACTATCCGACAGCAGCGACTTTCTGCCGATGATCGAGCAAGTGGCGGCAGCAACGAAGGAACTACCGGCCGGCGCAGTACGTGCCGTGTCTTACGAGGGTGGGCGGATGACGCTGGAACTTGCCATAAACGAAGAGGCAGCGGTGCCACGCATCGTGGCGCGCCTGCTCCAGTCAGGCCTGAGCGTTGACAAGTCTTCGGCCTCGGCGCGCGCCGCAAGCGCAACGCTGGTCCTGATCGTGGGGGCGTCGTGAGAGCGCAACTGCTTAAGGCATGGGCATCGCGGGCACCGCGAGAGCGAACGGTCATCGTGATTCTGATGGTGATAATGGGGGCTGCGTTGTATGTGTGGCTGGTGCAGTCGGGGGGGCGGGAACATTCGCGCTTGCGCGCGAGCGTGCCGGCACTTCGGGCGCAGGCAGCCCGTCTCGAACAGCAGGCGGCCGAACTCGAGCGCCTGCGCGCCACGCCGGCCACACCGGCATCGCAGACGGATCTGCGTGCGCTGGTGCAAGCCCAAGCCGATGCAGCAGGACTGTCCCACGCACTGGTGAAAATCGATGCGCCGGACGCCAATCAAGTGGGAATCGTGTTCGGCGCCGTTGTGTTCGCGGATTGGCTCAACTGGGTCGCCAGCCTGAAATCGCAGCAAGTTCGACTCGACACTTGCCGGATCGAAACCCTGTCTACGCCGGGTATGGTCAGCGTGACCGCGACCCTGCTTCGGGTCAAGCACCCATGAAACACTGGAGCCTGGTCACGATCGGACTTGTGGCATATTCGCTCGGGGTCATTGCTACCGCGCCAGCGACGTTGGTCGATGCCGGCTTGCAGCGCATAAGCCAGGGCAAGCTGCGCCTGGTCGAAGCGCAGGGCACGCTGTGGTCGGGCTCGGGGCAGATCGAGATTCGCGATGCGGGCGGGCGAACCGGCGTTGCGAAAAGCTTCGCCTGGCGCATGCTGCCGGCGTCATTGCTGCGCGGACACCTGGTTTGCGAAGTCGAACTGGAGCAGGCGACCCAGTCATTTCCGGTGACGATATCATTATCCCGAATCGAACTGACGAACGCCGACATTAGTTTGCCGGCCGCGGCCCTGGGTCTGGGCGTACCCAAGCTTGCGCCGCTGGGTCTTAGCGGCGAATTATTGCTGCACGTCGCCAGCCTCTCAATCGAGCGCGGGCAAATGCACGGCAGCGCCGCGCTGCAATGGCGCGACGCCGGATCGGTGTTCACGCCCATCTCGCCCCTGGGCGACTATGAAGTAAATTTCGATGGCGAGGGTGCGACGGTTCATCTCTTGCTGCGTACCATTCAAGGTCCGCTACAACTCGATGGCAAAGGGTCCTGGACAAACGGAGGTAGCCCGAATTTTCTGGGCATCGCCCGCGTTCCCCCACAGCATCAGCAGCAACTTGACCCACTGCTGCGCCTGATCGCAGTGGAACGTGGCGCAGGCACCTTCGCGCTACAGATCGAGTAAACAGGCCCCCCCCCGAAATCGGGCCGTGCAAGCGGGGAAAAATCTATGCTATACATATATTAAGACACCTATTTTAGGTGATATCAGAAGGGGAAACGAAATGTCATTGGGAACAATTCTATTAATCATTGTGATATTGATGCTGATCGGCGCGATTCCTACCTGGCCACACAGCAGGTCTTGGGGTTACGGCCCGAGCGGAGGGCTCGGGCTGGTATTGATCATCCTGATTATTCTGTTGCTGCTGGGACGATTGTGATCTCGAAAAAAAAGTCTGCTCGATAAGTGCGCTAGCGCACAGAGCGCTTTTGAAAAGAAGAGGATCATCTTTAATCAAGGGCGTTTGCGTGGGATTTGATGCCATTGATTGAATTCTCAATGCGAGGTCGTTTATAACGCCAGGGCTATCCAGATTTTATGATCATGGCTTGTATCCGGGCGATTTAAATTTACATGGGGAGTACGGTCATAAAACAACTTAAATTCATTTCCACGATTATCCTTGCCGTCATGTTTGCGACTGTACTGGGTTGCGCGTCGACGTCCAGGCAAGAAAGCACAGGGGAATACCTTGATGACAGCGTTATCACGACAAAGGTAAAGGCGTCGATATTTAATGAACCTTCGTTGAAGTCTGCTGAAATAAATGTCAAAACCTTCAAGGGTGAGGTTCAGTTAAGCGGCTTCGTCAGTACGGAGGCAGATGGCAAAAACGCGGTCGACGTTGCACGCAGCGTCAAGGGCGTGAAGTCGGTCAGAAATGACATGCGGATCAAGAGTCGGCAGTAAATCTGATCGTCTTATTAGGAGTAGCGAAAATGCTCGAAACTATTGCAGTTATCTTGATTATCCTCTGGGTGCTTGGCTTGGTTTCCTCGTATACCATGGGCGGATTCATTCACATTCTCCTGATTGTAGCGATCGTGGTGATATTGCTGCGTGTCATTCAAGGTCGGCGCCTGTAACAACCCGGTAATTTTTCCATGCAGCGAGGTGTCGGGTAAAGCGATCCGGTTGTTCACGGCTTCTGTGTTACCAGGCTTCTCCGTCGATGAGTTTCTACAGGAGAAAATTAATATGGACGCAATCAAGATGTTGGCAATCGTTCTGATCGTGGCCGGCGGCTTGGGATTGGCGTATGGCGGTTTCACTTACACCAAGGAAACGCATCAGGCCAAGCTGGGCCCGATAGAGTTGTCAGTCAAGGACACGCAGACAGTAAACGTCCCAATCTGGGCCGGCGTGGGGGCGATAGTAGCAGGGGTGCTCCTGCTTGGCATGCGCAACAAGTAGAATCAGTTTCCCTGATTGGCGTAACAAAGTTGCTGCCGGCCGTGATAGATTTTGCTGCCGCCGGTGAAGGATAAGCCAATCAATTCCGGGCAGCCGCACAACGGATTTTGCCCATTTTTTAACGAGTAAGCCACAAAGTAAAACGATAGGAATCCACCATGAACACGATAGAACAAGCAACGGAGAAAAGCATGGAAAAATTATCTGATGATTTCAAGGTGGTGGTGGCAGACACCGAAGCACTGCTGAAAGCGACTGCCAACCAAGGTGGTGAGAAACTGGCCGAAGTACGCGCCAAGGCGGAAGAATCCCTCCGGGTTGTGAAAGCCAAGATGGCGGAGACGCAGGCGGCACTGCTGGTCAAAACCAAAGAGGCCGCCAAGGCTACCGACGCTTATGTCCACGAAAATCCATGGAAAGCCGTCGGCGTCGCCGCCGGGGTTGGCTTGGTGATCGGCTTGCTCATCGGCCGCCGCTAGTCGCTTCGCCGTGACTGAGAAAACACCCGGCGGGAGCAAGGGGCTGCTCGAGTCGCTGGCAACTCTCGCAGCAACGCTGGTTGCCATCGCGCATACGCGCCTCGATCTGTTGTCCGCAGACCTGGAGGAAGATCGGGAGCGTTTGCTGTCGATACTGGTGTTGACATTGGTCGCCCTGTTTTGCCTCGGGGTTGGCGTGGTGCTGGCAACGATCCTGCTCGTGGTCGTGTTCTGGGACACGCACCGCATCCTGGCGCTAAGTGGCCTTGCCGGATTCTTTTTGGCAGTTGGCGTGGCGGCATGGATGTTCGCCATGCACAAAGCGAGGACAAAGCCGAGACTGTTTGCAGCGAGTCTGTCGGAATTGTTGAAAGACCGGCAACAGCTCGCTTCCCGTTCATGAACGATAAATTGATCCGGCTGGCGGAACGGCGTGAACGCCTGGTTGCGCAAGCCGCAGCGCAACGAATGACGCTGGCGCAAAACATCGAGCCGTGGCGCACCCCCTTGGCGCGGGCCGACCAGGGGCTGGCCGCGCTGCGCTATATCAAGAGCCATCCTGCCTGGATCGTCGGCGGCGTGGTCTTGCTTGCGGCACTGCGGCCCGCCCGCGTCGGGAAATGGCTGGGGCGCGGCTGGGTAACGTGGCAGATGATGCGTAAACTGCGTGGCCGGTAGCAGGAAGCCGAAAAATCCAGAAAAGCAGCCAGGCGCCCGCCGCACACCCAAATCAGGCCCGACAGGCTCCTAGATATGCAAGATACGGTCGTACGTTTCCTTGTCGGCCCGGTAACACCGGCAGGACGCGGCTTCCAAACCAGCAATGTCGCGAATCTTGACATCCCCCCGGCTATAGCTGATCAGTTTTTTCTTCTGCAGCGAACCCGCGGCTTTGGTGACACCCACGCGGCGCACGCCCAGCACCTGGGCAAGTAATTCGTGGGTAATATGAAACTCCGCTGAGTGCGCCCGGTCTCGCGTCATCAGGAGCCAACGGGCAAGGCGCTCTTCTACGACATGAAAGTGGGTGCAAGCGGCTGTTTGCGCCAGTTGGCTCATCAACACATAGATGTAGCGGTTCAGCTCCTGTTGCAGTGCAACGCTGTGTTTGAGTTCGCGGCGGAACCGTTCAGCGTCCATTCGCCATGCAGGGCCTGAGCCCTGCACCACGGCATGCAAAGGTGAAACATCCACCCCAAGCATGAGGGGAATCCCGTACATACCTTCACTGCCGACCAAGGCCACCTCCAAGCTGCCGTGACCGTCGCCGGGAGTCACCAATGAAATGGAACTATCGGTGGGAAAATAAACGTAGCGAATTGTCTCTCCAGGCTCGCAGAGAATATTTCCCAATAACAGCTCGACTTGCTCGCAGCCTGACAGAAAGTGTTGGCGATCTTTGCTAGGAAGGGCGGCAAGCAGACGGTTTTCCGCCGGGACATGTTCCGCGGATGGCACTCGACTCTCCTGAAGGTTGGGGATCATTGAAGCGTCCGAACGGTCATGGCGAACCGCCGCCACAGATGATTAACCAAAAGCAGGCGCCTCTAAGCGACAGCGATTCGCCATGACCGTTTCCCTCTCTCCTGACTCTCTCCCGGAGCCGGAGGGAGAGAGTCAGGAGGTCTCGCTGCGCGAGTTTCACGTTATAGCCGGCTGTTAACGCTGCAACACAGGCTATTTTTGCTCGGGCTGAGCCGGAACAATGATCACTGTGTCACCACCGGTCTTACCGGTTTTGCCGGTATCACCTTGGGCGCCTTCATAGCCTTGGGCTCCGGTGGCACCCTGGGTGCCAGCATCGCCCTGGGTGCCAGCATCGCCCTGGGTTCCAGTTGCCCCCGGTGTGCCAGTCGCGCCTTGTGGTCCGGGGGGGCCTGGTACTGGAGCCGCTGGTGCAGGAACATTGACCACGGTTGGTTTATCGCAGGCAGTCAATCCGAACACGGTTATAAGCGATGCAAATAGTATGGAATATTTCATGATGGATCCTCTTAAATGAATAGTAAAAACCGCGCACCTCATTGTGAGCAGTCAGACAAGCCGAAGCAGTTTTTGGGTAACAGTGCCGGTGGATCAGGCGCTTGTGTCGGCATGAAAAATCAGCAGCCAACTCGTACGCTCAACCCTTGGCGCAGTCGTGTAACCTGAAGTGACATGACGCTTCGACAGTGCAACACATTGACAAGCGTAAGCTGAAGGACCAGCCAATTCTGTACGCTGGCGAACATTGCGCGTAATTTTTCAAGGAACGACATACCCGGCGATGATATTGAACCAGGATTGGAGAGTGAATGCTGGCGGATTTTCTGGCTGCAACGAATCCGTGATATTTATTAAGGTAGCTTCTAAGGATCGAGGATATTTGCCAGCGTGCCTGGCTTGATTACATCACTTCATCTGGCGCGGTGATCGTGACGGCGAGTTTGTATTGAGGGGCGGAATGCGGTAGCGCGCTTCTCGTCCTGCGAGGCGGCAAGGCTTACCCGCATGCAACGGGGCTTAACGGCTTGCGTAGCAATTACATCGGGGAACAGTCGATCGAATTCCGTTTTGACTACCTGGTAGCACTCGCAGGCCCGTTTCTCCAATCCAGACCGGTCAAGCACAGTGATGTGACCACGGCGGTAACTAATCAAACCAGCGTGCCGCAACTTCCCGGCAGTCTCCGTGATGCCCTCGCGACGCACTCCGAGCATTTTGGCAATCAATTCCTGCGTCACGGTCAATTCATTCAAGGGAGATCGGTCGAGACTTGACAACAGAAAGCGACACAGTTGCTGCTCCACCGAATGGTATCGATTGCAGACTGCGGTCTGGGATACCTGCGTAATCAGTGCCTGGGTGTAACGCAGCAACAAATTTTGCAATGCGCCGGAACGGCGCCCCCCACCACGATTGAACTCATCCTTCAGCAACTGCCGCTTCAGCCGATAGGCATAGCCCGCGCACTGCACAATGGCCAGATTGGGCATGTTTTCTCCTGCCATGAAGATGGCGACACCGATGACGCCCTCGTTGCCGACCCCGGCGATTTCGGCTGATGCGCCGTCCTCCATGACGTAAAGCAGCGACAAGGTTGCGGTCGTAGGGAAATAGACGTAATGCAACTCGCCCCCGGGCTCGTAAAGAACATCGCCGAGTCGCATCTGGACCAGTTCAAGAAGGGGAGACAGGTATTCGTATTCCGCCGCGGGCAGTGCGGCGAGAAGGTGGTTTTGTCTTGGGGAATGAAGGTCAGGCATGCAGAATATTCCTCATCAGAAAAACAGCCCCACACTTACATGAAAGCGGTTAATAAGAACCAGTTGCCAAATCCCATTATAGGACGATGTCAGAATTATGTACGCTACCGCACGGAAGGCATTTTATTTTGCGACTAACCTTCAATCATCAATTCAGGAGGTTTTATGAAATCACCACAAATAGTTACCGTAACTTTTCTCGCTGTAGCCGCCCTGATGAGCGGCTGCGCGAATACCGATACTCGCCCCGTGTCATCCTCGTCATCCTATTCCCGCGCCTCTTATGCTTATGGCGTAATTGACGTGATCGAGATCACCCGTAGCAGTAGCGACGGGATAGGTGCTGGCGCCGTCATCGGCGGTGTCGTAGGCGGAGTGCTCGGACATCAAGTCGGTGGTGGCACCGGCAAGGATGTCGCGACCGTGGCCGGTGTGGTAGGTGGTGCCATGGTGGGTCACGAGATAGAAAAGGGCAATAAGCAGCAAGAGGCATATCGCATACGGGTACGGCTTGACAACGGGGGGTATCAAACCGTGACGCAGCAAAGCATTAACGATTTGCGCGTCGGAGACCGAGTCCTTATCGAGAACGACCGCGTATCTCGCTACTGATCAGCAATGTCATTGCCGGCGGCCCGCTGTGCGCCGGATTTATAGTTTCAGATTACTCATGATTAATAAAAGGGAAAAACATGAAAACTTCACGACTCGTTCTTAATATGCTTGTTATGGCTTCTTTAATCTCAGTGGGCATTGCTTCCGCGGATGAAATCACCAAGGAAGGTTATTTGACCGATACCCGCGGCAATCTGGTCAAGAACAACTACAACGAATGCTGGAGAACCGGCTACTGGACACCGGCCATGGCGATTGCGGAATGCGATCCGGATCTGGTCAAGAAAGCTGAGCCCAAAATAGCGGAAGCCGAGACACCCGCTGCTGCGCCTGCTCCTGTCGTCGGCCCGGAAAAAGCCGCTTTCGCCCCCATCACCCTGCAAGCCGAAACGCTGTTCGACTTTGACAAGTCGGTCATACGCGCTGACGGCAAGAAACAACTGGACAATGAAGTCGTTGGCAAGTTGAAGGAATATCCGCAAGTTGAAGTGGTGCTGGTGACCGGCCATACCGACCGCATCGGCTCCGATGCCTACAATCAGAAGTTATCCCAGCGTCGTGCGGATGCTGTGAAGGATTACCTGGTTGGGCAAGGCGTTGAAGCTAATCGCATTGAAACCGCTGCAAAAGGTGAATCCGAGCCAGTTGTTTCCTGCGATAACGTGAAAGGCAAAGTCAGCGGCAAAAACAAGAAGCTGGTTGAATGCCTGCAACCCAACCGCCGCGTAATGGTGGAAGTAAAGGTTCAGAAGCCAGTTCAGAGGTAACCTTCAGCTCCTCAATACGCTCCACAACAAATAAAGGCCAACCCATTTATCTTGGGTTGGCCTTTTGTTTTAAGGAAGCGCTGGTTAAGCACATGATCGCCGAAAACGGACTTGGCGACTGTCGGACTTATGTGCGACAGCGCACAGACGGCGCCCGGATTCAGGGTCATTATTGAACCGCTTGGATGCGATGGAAAGGCAAACAGGCATTTGCAGAGAGCCCTTTGATCGCAAGTTACTTTGAGAGTTTTATTTTCGTATTTTTTTGGGAGAATTTAATCATGAAACAACTTAGCAAGTATCTTTCCGCATTTTTCCTGGCGATTGCGCTGGTGTCTGTCGTGGGCTGCGCGTCCACTTCGAAGCAGGAAGGGACCGGTGAGTATATCGACGATAGCGTCATCACCACCAAGGTCAAGGCTGCCATATTCAATGAGCCATCCTTGAAATCCGCTGAAATCAATGTGGAGACTTTCAAAGGCGTGGTTCAATTGAGCGGTTTTGTGAGTTCCCGCGCCGCTGAAAGCAAAGCCGTTGAGCTTGCACGCAGTGTCAAGGGTGTGACGTCGGTCAAGAATGACATGCGGGTCAAGTAAACGAAACTGCCCGCGGGCCACTGCGGGACATCACGTCCGGGAGTGGCCGTTTTTCATTGTGGCGCAGCACTAGCACGGACTAATCCAACAACGCGACAACCAGATCACGGATGACGCCTTCTTCGCCAGCAGCGAGGCGTAGCACGGGCTTGAAACCGGCTACGCTGATCCAGGTACTGTTGGCCTGGTTGGCTTCGGCGTCGAGGGCCAGACCGAGAAAGCCGAGCGGTTCGCAAATGCGCTCTCGGATCTGCGGCGCGTGTTCGCCGATGCCGCCGCTGAACACCAGCGCATCGATGCCGCCGGCCTTGGCGGCAAAGGCGCCGACTGCCCCAGCAATGACGGCAATTGGGATGCGATGTAGGCGTAGTTGAGGCCATGAAAGCCGTAGCGGCGCATGCCAAGCTTCTGCGGAATCGGCAAGCGGCGCACCAGTCACGGCGCGTGCCGTCAACGCAGAACGGGCTGGCCTTGAGACTGGACGAACCGCTGTTGAGCGTCAGAACGACGGGCATGTCACTGCACGGCGGCAAGCAATTTTTCATATGCTTCGGCGAAGAGACGCACGCCTTCGACCTGCAAGGTCTCGCCGACGTCGATGAGGTCGATACCCAGCGCCGTCAGCGCCTCGATGTGGGCTTGCGCCTCGTCCATGCCGGTCATCAGGGTGGCTGCCGCGCGGCCGTGGTCGCGGAATGCCGCAAGGGTCGCGTCCGGCATGGTATTGATGGTTTCCTGGCCGATCAGCGCCTCCACGTAGAGCACATCGCTGTAAGCCGGATTCTTGCTGCCGGTGCTGGCCCAAAGCGGCGTCTGCGGTCGCACGCCAGCCTGAGCGAGCGTGGCGAAGGCCGGGCCGTGAAAAATCTCCAGATAATGGGAATAGCAGCGTTTGGCGAGGGCCACACCACTCCTGCCCCTGAGTGCCTGGGCTTGCGCTGTGCCTATGGCGTCGAGGCGTTGGTCCACCAGTGTATCGACGCGGCTCAGGAACACGCTCGCCACCGATCGCAATTGTCTGGAATTTCCCCCGCCATCCAGCCAGCGCAGCGCCCCGTGCAGATAAGCCTGCGCCACGGCCTCGTACTGCGCCAGCGAAAAAATCAGGGTGACGTTGACCCGAATGCCTGCGGCGGTCAGTTGCTCGAAAGCGCTTACACCGGCGGACGTAGCCGGCACCTTGATCAGCAGGTTGTCGCGCCCCACCGCCTGCCGCAATCGCTGCACGGCCGCCACCGTACCCGACCTGTCGTGCGCCAGAGCGGGCGAGACTTCCAGGCTGACATAGCCGGCCTCTTCGGCACTTGACACATAGGCCGGCAAAAGAATGTCGCAGGCCGCCTGGATGTCGGGAATGACGAGCGACTCGTAACGCGCCTCGGCGTCGAGGTTCGAGCCGCGCAAGCGTTCCAGATCCTCGCGGTAGTAAGGGCTGCCCGCAATGGCCTTGTGGAAGATGGCAGGATTGGAGGTCACGCCATCGATACCGTCCTCGGTCATCATCAGGCGCTGCAACTCGCCTTCCTGCAGCAGCGTACGGGAGAGATTGTCGAGCCAGACGTGCTGGCCCAATGCCTTGAGTGCAAGCAGCGGATTGTCGTTCATGTGTTTACCTCCTGAGCGGGCCATTTCCAGTGGCGTATTTCCGGCATGTCTTCGCCGTGCTGGTGGATATATTGCGTGTGCTGGTTGAGCTTGTCGCGCATGCGCTGTTTGATGTGCGCCGCCTGAGCCTGCAACTTCGGCACCCGGTTCGCCACATCCATCACCAGGTGGAAGCGGTCAAGGGTGTTGAGCACCACCATGTCGAACGGCGTGGTGGTGGTGCCTTCCTCCTTGTAGCCACGCGCATGCAGATTGCCGTGATTGGTGCGGCGGTAGGTGAGACGGTGGATCAGCCAGGGGTAACCATGGTAGGCGAAAATAATCGGCTTGTCTGTAGTAAACAGAGAGTCGAATTCGTTGCTGGACAAGCCGTGCGGGTGCTCCTCCCGCGGTTGCAGGGTCATCAGGTCGACCACGTTGATGAAGCGGATTTTCAGCTCGGGGGCGAGCTGGCGCAAGATGTCTATGGCCGCCAGCATTTCCAGCGTGGGCACGTCGCCCGCTGCCGCCAGCACCACATCAGGTTCGCCGTCCTGATCGTTGCACGCCCATTCCCACATGCCGATGCCGGCGCAGGCATGGTTGACGGCGGCATCCATGTCCAGCCATTGCAGCTCGGGCTGCTTGCCGGCGACGATGACATTCACCAGGTTGCGGCTCTTCAGGCACCGGTCGGTGACAACCAGCAGGGTGTTGGCATCCGGCGGCAGATAAACGCGGATGATGTCGGCCTTCTTGTTCACCACGTGATCGATGAAGCCGGGGTCCTGATGCGAGAAGCCGTTGTGGTCCTGGCGCCAGACGTGCGAGGTGAGCAGGATGTTGAGCGAGGCAATGGGGCGGCGCCAGGGAATCTCGCCGCACACCTTGAGCCACTTGGCGTGCTGGTTGAACATCGAATCGACGATGTGGATGAAAGCCTCGTAGCAGGAAAACAGCCCATGGCGGCCGGTGAGGAGATAGCCTTCGAGCCAGCCCTGGCAGGCGTGTTCGGAGAGGATTTCCATGACCCGGCCATCGGGGGCGAGATGATCGTCGTAGTCATAGCGCTCTGCCATCCAGGCGCGGTTGGTCACTTCGAACAACGCCCCGAGGCGGTTGGAGGCGGTTTCGTCCGGGCCGAACACGCGGAAATTGTTCGGGTTATTCCGCATCACGTCGCGCAGGAAGACCCCCATCACCCGGGTAGATTCAGCAGGAGTGGCACCGGGCGCGGGAACGGCCACGGCGTAGTCGCGGAAGTCCGGCAGGCGCAGGTCGCGTAGCAGCACCCCGCCGTTGGCGTGAGGGTTGGCCCCCATGCGGCGCTCGCCGCTGGGGGCAAGTTCGGCCAGTTCGGGCTTTAGCCTGCCGCTGGCATCGAACAGCTCTTCAGGCCGGTAGGACTGCATCCAGTCTTCCAGCAGCCGCACGTGCTCCGGCTTCTCCATGTCGCCGAACGGCACCTGGTGCGAACGCCAGGAACCTTCGGTTTTCTTGCCATCCACTTCCTTCGGCCCGGTCCAGCCCTTGGGCGATCGCAATACGATCATCGGCCAGAGCGGGCGGCTCACTTCACTACCCTCCCGCGCCTTGCGCTGGATCTCGCGTATCCCGGCGATGGCCGCATCGACGGTGGCCGCCATCAGCTGGTGCATGGCTTCAGGCTGGTCTCCTTCGACGAAATAGGGCTGGTAGCCATAGCCGACAAACAGGCTTTCCAGCTCGGCGTGGCTGATGCGGGCGAGGATGGCCGGATTGGCAATCTTGTAGCCATTCAGGTGCAGGATCGGCAACACCGCGCCGTCCGTGCGCGGATTGAGAAACTTGTTGGAATGCCAGGAAGTGGCCATCGGCCCGGTCTCAGCTTCGCCGTCGCCCACCACGCAGCAGGCGATCAGCGCCGGATTGTCGAACACCGCGCCATAAGCGTGGAACAAGGCATAACCCAGCTCGCCGCCCTCGTGGATGGAACCGGGAGTTTCCGGCGCGGCGTGGCTGGGAATGCCGCCGGGGAAGGAAAACTGGCGGAACAGCCGCCGCATTCCCTCCTCGTCCTGCGAGATATCGGCATACAGCTCGCTGTAACTGCCTTCCAGATAAGTGTTCGCCACCACCGCCGGGCCGCCGTGACCGGGGCCGGCAATGAAGATCATGCTGAGTTCTTGCTGCCTGATCACCCGGTTCATGTGCACATAGATGAAGTTCAGCCCCGGCGTGGTGCCCCAGTGACCCAGCAGGCGCGGCTTGATGTGCGCCAGTTGCAGTGGCTGTTTCAGCAGTGGATTGTCCAGCAGATAAATCTGCCCCACTGACAAGTAATTGGCGGCGCGCCAATAGGCGTCCATCCTTTCGATCTCTTCGGCATCCAGCGCCGCAGCAGTCGATGGCATCTCATTCTCCTTGCGTCATTAAACCATTGGGTTCAAGACTTCTTGTCCCGGTCTTTTTCAGGATACCAGCGCGTAACACCCGGCACAGTGCGCCAGCACACATAAAAAACCGGTAGCCTGTGTGCGTTACCGAACAGAATTGAGACCGCTCCAGGTGTACGGTGCATGTGGGACTCTCGGCAACCGGGTAAAGCACTGTCTTAAGCGGCTGCACCGGCGCGCCTTCCCTGCGATTTTTCAAGGAGTCAACCATGATCAATACGTCAAAATTCCCCAGGAGCCTGCTCAGTCTGGCGGCCCCGCTTGCTCTGCTGCTCCTGGCCTCGGCAAACCTGTACGCCCAGCAGCCCATGTCGATTTCCCTGAATGGCAGCTCCGTGGTGCCACCGGTGACAACTTCAGCGATGGGTACGGGGCAAATCAAGGTGCTGCCTGACCACACGGTGAGCGGCAGCATCAAGGTTTCCGGGCTGGTCCCGACGATGGCGCATATTCATGAGGCCGCCGCCGGGAAAAACGGCCCGGCTATCATTACCCTGACCAAAACCACCGACGACACCTTTACCGTGCCCGCCGATGCCAAGCTGACCGCGGCGCGGTACAAGAGTTACCTGGCCGGCAAGCTTTACGTCAGTGTGCGCAGCGCTCAGTACCCGAATGGTGAAATCCGGGCGCAGTTGCTCGGCGAACCGATGACCCTGGCTCACTGACCCGCATCACAAATCAAGGAGAAAATCATGAGCTTGGGAACCATACTATTAATCGTTCTGATCCTGATGCTGATCGGCGCCATTCCGGCCTGGCCGCACAGCAGGAGCTGGGGCTATGGGCCCAGTGGTGGGCTGGGTTTGGTGGTGATCATCATCATCGTGCTGCTGTTGCTGGGACTGCTGTGACGGGTTGTGCCCTGCAGTCAGGCTGTTGCAACCGCGCCTGACCGCCCTGTTGACTGGCTTGGTGGTTTTGGCGCTCGCCCGGTGAAATGGCCACGTTGCCGATCTCGGCCGGCACCGGGCGGGGTGTATCTAGTGAAGTCGTCTATTCTTCAATTATCGCTGCAAGTCTATTTCTTTATTCTTTGCAATCGCATTTTTTAAAGGAGAAATATGATGGGAAAATATTTGATTGCCTGGCTGCTGGGTGTCCCTGCAATCGTTTTAGTGATTATCTATTTTTTCCTGAACTGACAAGCTGCTAACGAAGCTGTAGAAAAGTGCTCATTCCAGCATCCTGCCTCAGCCGCTCGCTGGTCATGAGGAGCCGGATCTCGGTGCTGGCGCTTGCCGCTCTGGTTTGTTCCGTTCGTCAGCGCGAGCCCGGCCTTGGCCAGTGCCGCCCCCTGCGCGAAGCCTGCCGGCGCCGTGACCGGGAAGCATGGGCCCAGGTTCACCTCGAAGATTCAGAGGTGCTAAGCACACTTATTAATGACCATCCATCAGCATGAAAAATGCAAATTGTTTGATTTGGAGCGATTTGCCGAGAATCGCATGGCGCTAATAACCGCCTACGCATCGGCACACGACAATAGCCGGTAGTCCGGCGCTACTCACCAAGGAGATCGATCATGAGCAAAGGAAAGGCAACGAGTAATTCTGGAAAACGCAAACAGGAAAAGGGCTCGGCCCCGACTGGAGACACACAACGGGCGGCTGGCGGCGAACTGCACCAGATCGCGGGTGGAGAGCACCCCGCGCTCACCACGAACCAGGGCATCGCACTTCCCGATAATCAAAACTCGCTCAGGGCCAATCCGCGAGGGCCTACGCTTCTGGAGGATTTCATCCTCCGCGAAAAAATCACCCATTTCGATCACGAGCGTATTCCCGAGCGTATCGTTCACGCGCGAGCGACGGGCGTGCATGGATTCTTCGAGCTGACCGCCTCGTTGAAGCAATACACCACCGCCAGGATACTCACCGAAGTAGGTGAGAAGACGCCCGTGTTTACTCGCATATCTACCGTCGCAGGCGGTGCAGGTTCGGTCGACACCCCGCGTGACGTACGCGGGTTTGCCGTCAAATTTTACACCAAGGAAGGCAACTGGGATCTGGTCGGCAACAACATCCCGGTTTTCTTCATCCAGGACGCCATCAAATTCCCCGACCTTATTCATGCCGTAAAAATGGAACCAGACCGCGGCTTTCCGCAATCGGCGACCGGGCACGACACGTTCTGGGATTTCATTTCGCTCACGCCTGAATCCATGCACATGGTGATGTGGATCATGTCGGATCGCACCCTGCCGCGTTCGCTGCGCATGATTGAAGCCTTTGGCGTGCATAGTTTCCGCCTGATTAACGACGCCGGCGAATCGACCTTCGTCAAATTCCACTGGCGTCCGAAGCTCGGCTTGCAGTCCACCATTTGGGATGAGACCGTGAAAATTTCCGGCGCCGATCAAGACTTCCATCGCCGCGATATGTTCGAGGCCATCGAAGCCGGCAACTTCCCCGAGTGGGAGTTCTCGGTTCAACTTTTCACGCAGGAGGAAGCGGACAGATTCCCGTTCGATCATCTGGACGCGACCAAGCTGATTCCCGAAGAACTGGTGCCCTTGCAAGTGATCGGACGCATGGTGCTGGATCGCTGGCCGAACAATTTCTTCGCTGAAACCGAACAGGTTGCTTACTGTCCCGCTAATATCGTACCTGGTATCGATTTCTCGAATGACCCTCTGTTGCAAGGCCGTTTGTTCTCCTACCTCGATACGCAGCTTTCGCGCCTGGGTTCGCCCAATTTTCACCAGATCCCGGTCAACGCACCCAAGTGCCCGTTCGCCAATCATCAGCGCGACGGGCACATGCGGATGGCGCAACCGGCGGGCCGTGTTGCGTATGAACCCAATTCCTTGTCTGAAAGCTCGCCACGCGAAACGCCAGCCATGGGTTTTCATAGCGCGGCGGTAACTGAAACCGGCGAGAAAGGCCGCATCCGTGCCGAGAGCTTTGCCGACCACTACAGCCAGGCGCGGCAGTTCTATCTCAGCCAGACCGGGTATGAGCAGGCGCACATCGCCTCGGCGTTAGTGTTTGAGCTTTCCAAGGTCGAACATGTGCACGTGCGTGAGGCGATGGTCGGTCACCTGCGCCATATCGAAGAAGACCTCGCCAAGCGTGTCGCCGCGGGTCTTGGGTTCGGCAGCATGCCCGATGCGCCGATAGCCGCAGCGCCCGTGCAGGAGATGGCGCCTTCGCCCGCATTGCAGATCATCGGCAAGATGAAAGGCACGCTCATGGGGCGCGCGATTGGCATCCTGATCGCGGACGGTTCGGACGGCGCTGTCATCAAGAAGATTAAAAAGGCCGCGACCGATGCGGGTGCTAGCGTGAAGATCGTCGCCCCCAAAGTGGGCGGCGCGAAGCTTGCCGATGGCTCGATGCTGGCGGCTGACGGACAACTGGCGGGTACCCCTTCTGTGCTATTTGACGCAGTCGCCGTCATCCTCTCCGACGCAGGCGCAAAAGCACTGTCGATGGAAGGCGCAGCGATCGATTTCGTGCGCGATGCGTTCGGTCACCTCAAGGCAATCGCCGTCGACAAAGGTGGCCAGGCGCTTTTGAAAACAGCGAATGTCGGACAGGATGCGGGCGTCGTGGATGCCAACGACAAAGCTGCATTTATTGCTGCGGCAAAGACGCGACTATGGGACCGGGAACAGTCTGTACGAACATTGGCATAGGTAACTGATTCCCGTTGGGCTTAATCCATTAGGTCGATCGCGTTCACGCCGTGCTGACGTCGTTGTAGTCCCCGACCGAAGCCTGGATGACTTCCCGTGCAATCGTCGTCTCCTGCTCCGTCCGGGTCTCCGCCACCAGCACGACCTGGCCGCTCGAGATCGCATCGCGGATCAGATCCGCAAGCTGCCCTTCCTTGTTTCCGGCGCCGGCCGTGGTACCGGCCGCGGCGCCGATGATACCGCCGAGGCTGGCGCCCCAGCCCAGCAACATGAGGGGAGCAAGCAACGGGCTGGCGACGAACAGACTCACGTTCGCCGCCACCAGCGCCACTTCCGCTAGCGCGCCGATGCCGGTGCCAAGCGCGGTTCCGATTGCGCCGTCTACGAGCACGTCCTTCAGCACTTCATTGCTTTTCTTTTGCTGCGCGGTGACCGGCTGAGCCGAGTCGGTTTCGAAGAGATGCAGCCGTTCGCGCGGCAACCCCCGCTCGACGAGCCTGGAAAGCGCGCTTTCGGCTTCTCCGGGGTGGGCAAAAAATCCCGATACGTGGTGGCGGTATTGGTCCATGCTATTTCTCCTTGGGGTGAACCGTGCGAAACGGATGGTATTCGAGCATATTCTGCGTACCCTGACGCGTCCGTGCGCTGTCGCACCATCTCGCTCAGCAGGCACGCCTGGATGGGGAGTTTCAGGGGCCGGGCGTTATTGCCGCGTCGGGCGACGATTAAAGCGGATCATACCTTCGCCGAAAACAGCCGGCATCCTCCCGCCAGCGCAACACCAAATACGAGGTGGGCAGCCAGTGTCACCCAGTCGCGGGTCATCGCGAACCAGGGGAATAGCAGGGTGAAGCCGTACAGATTGACCACGTAAATGGCCAAGCCGTACAGGGCGCCGGCAAAGAGAGCCGTTCCGGTGCGCAGGCGACTGGCCAAGTGCGCCGGGATCAGGGCGTAGGCGACGGACAGGCCGAAGTGGATCAGCGTCGCGACCAGCAGGAGTCCCACTGCGGCGTCGACGGCGGGGGCAGGACATCGGTACCCATGGCCAGGGCGGCAGTCAGGCGCGCATCCCGAAAAAGGGTTTCGGGGAGCGGCATATCAGCCAGCCACCACAGGGCAAGCTGTGCCAAGGTGGCAATCACGCCGGCGCCGATACCGGCAACCAGTGCCATTGCCGGATCAATCCGCCCGCGCTCCCGCCGCCACCCGAGCGCTGCCTTTGGCGGGACGGTTTCTGCCATCAGGTCGAGGGTTTCCTGGCCCACCAGGGACGACCTGAGCAGGCGGGCCAGTCCTGCCCCGCCCTGCGACATGACCAGCGCATGGTTACGGATAAACATCGAGCGGGCAACCGGTGCGATCAGGTTCATCCACCACCGGGTGCTGCGGACATGCCACTCGCAACGGACGATGCTGACCGCGTCCTGGCGGGAGAAATGCCAGCGGCCGATCCCGTCAAGGTCGCCCCGGGCGGTTCCCTCGATGGCCACCAGCCTTTCAATGCGTGTGGCGTACACTTCGAACACCACCCGGTAGGGTAATTGCCCCTGCCAGGAATAGCGCCAGACGCTGTTGATGCCATCGGCGTCACCGGCTGCCACCGTTCCACTTTTTGCACGCCCGGCCACCAGTCCGGCCAGCGCAGGGAATTGTGGATGGCCGCGTACACCTCTTCCAGCGGCGCTTGGATGCGCCAGATCGTCAGCAAGCGATATTCAGCCACGGCACCTCCAGCGACAGGTGATTGCTCATGACTCTGCTCCAGAAATCAACCACGGGCTTGTGCAAACAAATTGTCCGCAAGTACCGGGCCGGCGATCTGTCCTGCCACCTCCCGAGCGCTGTCATGGCGCACTATCAGGAAGTTCGCAATGCCCGGGGCGCAAGCCTGGTGAAGTAACGGCTCAGGCCTTCTTGACCCACAGGCTGCACCAGCCCTCGGGACTGATCTGGCCATCAACCAGCTTGCAGGTATTCGAGGCGGCGATGAAATTCACGCAGTTGCTGCATTTTTGCGCGTCTTTCGGCTTTGTCTGGTACTGCACGCTTGCCTTTGGCACTTTCTTGGTTGCCGTTGGCGGGGCAGAATTCGCGCTGTTGGCCGGAGAACTAAAAAGTGCGATTGGCACAAAAAGGCTACAACCAACCGCCAATGCACCGCGCAGCACAGCCCTGCGGGGCGGAATTTCTTCCTTCATCATGCATTTTCCTGTAGGAGATGCCTTTTCGGCGCGTTTGTCCGCAATCACGTCGAGGTAATCGTCGCTGGGCTTGTCACACCGTGCTTTAGCCTTGCCCTTGAACTGCTTCCAGTAATCTTCAAAGATATCCCGGTTCATATCAAACTCCTTCGATTCGAGACCCGACCGGCGGAATTGCCAATCGAGCTTCTCTTTTCATAGCCGGCCTTTCGCCACTTGTCTACCTCGTGCAGCGACAACCTGGACTGATTTCATGAAAACTCCGGATGAACGTGCAAAGATAGTCGCATGATCAGGTGCAGTCTGTGCGGTGTCATACATAGGGCGACGTTCGGTGATGGCATTGGCGCGGGTGGCAGGAAGCACTGTCCGGATTCGCATTGGCGGCCCAGTGCGCTGCGATCCTCAACCGGTCTGGCTTTTCATCGGCGGGCTGATTCGTGCAAGCTGCACCAGCGCGGCCAGGAGCTTCTGAATGTGCTGCCTGGTCGGTTCATCGGTCAGCCTGCCCTTCTGGTCAAAGCGCTGCGCGGCATTGCTGATCATCACTTCCGGTTGATTGACCATGGGCATGTTCTGCGCGACGAGGATTTGCCGCAGATGGTATTGCGCGCGGGCCGTTCCCAGACTACCGGTTGAAGCCCCCATTATCGCCCCCGGTTTGTCCAGCCAAGCGCTTTCACCAAAGGGCCTCGAGGCCCAGTCGATAGCATTCTTGAGCACGCCGGAAAGCGAATAGTTGTATTCCGGCGTGCCGAACAGGATGGCATCGGCGGCCAGAATCTGTCGCTTGAATTCAAGCACGATTGCCGGTGGAGCCATTTCATCATCCTGATTGAATACCGGAATGCCATGGAGTTCGATCAGGTTCAGCACCGCGCCCTCCGGCACCAGTTCCTGCGCCGCCTTGAGTGCAAAATGGTTGTAAGAATCTTTGCGCAGGCTCCCCACGATACCCAGAATATTTATCTCGTTCATTTCAAACCTCCTTGTCACAGTCCTGCAAAGGATATCCGCGAGTGACGCCAGGCACCGTGCGCCAGCGCACATAGAAAAACCGGTGTCCTGTGTGCGTTGCCGAACAGACTATAGGCCGCTCATGAGGCATCGTGCGTTGGTGTGGGCTGACCTGTCATGTCCGTCCAATCCTGATCGGGTCTGAAGCTGTTAACTGGAGAAGTCACCATGAAAGGTTTTGTACAAAACATCGAAAGCATTACCGTCAAGAATAAAGACTTTCGCCGGGTACTTTACACGGCCAAGCACTGTCAGCTCGTTGTCATGACGTTGAAGCCAAAGGAAGAGATCGGAATGGAAGTTCACAAGCTCGATCAGTTTTTTCGCGTGGAAGAGGGTGCCGGTGAGGCCGTTCTGGATGGTGTTCGCACGTTGATCAGCGCGGGCTTCGCCGTGCTCGTCCCGGCTGGGACAAATCACAACATCATCAATACTGGCAGTGTTCCGCTGAAGCTCTATACGCTCTATGCGCCACCGAATCATCGCGACGGCGTTGTCCACCATACCCGCGACGAGGCGGAGGCCGACAACGAACACTTCGACGGCAAAACGACGGAATAGAGAGTCGCTCTATGCGCCGCCCTCGGGAAGAGCAAGGACTTGACCCGGGGGCTCACATCAGGACCGCAAAAATGCCGTGTCTGGTTGCATGCAGCAACAATCTAAAGTGCAGATAACCTTTAAAGAATCACATGAAGCCGCTGTGGGCCATTTGCCCATCAACAATCAAGGAGATCAATGATGAATAATGCCGAAAACACGATGCACGAAGGAGAAAATCTGATTTACGACGCGGTCAAAGACTTGACCAAAGATCAGCTTGAACAAACAGTCAGGAAAAACGCCGCAGCCAAAAACTTCGCCCTGAACGACGAACACATGAGCGTGATCCATTCATTGATCGAACACTATAAACAAGATTGCAAGACGCGCGACTGTCTTGCCGCACATGAGCATATGCGTTTTCTCGAAGAGGCATACGAATCCAAAGGCGGCAGCAAATATCTTTATATGTTGTTTGACGCCATGCCTGATACGCGCGGCGTGCTGATGCCTATTCATGAACTCGCCGGTTTGCCTGCACTGAGACTGGAAACGGATGAGGGTTTCGGGACGGCATTTTGAACGAGGACCAATCCTCTCACGGCGGTCGAATAGTAAACCGGTAAGTCACCGGTCCTCAAAAAATCGGATGGCGTTTAGCAATTCAGGGAAATTGTAAATAATATAGTCGGGTTTTACGCCCTCTTTTTCCTGCGTCCCCTGGTTTGACTTGAAAAAAACAGTTTTCATTCCGAGTCTCTGCGCCCCATAAACATCGCGGTACATGTCGTTGCCCACAAACAGAACCTCTGACGGCTCCATTTTCATGGCGGTCAATGCTGCTGTAAACAGGCGTTCATCGGGCTTGCGGTACCCGACGTCTCCCGAGATGATGATCGGATCGAAATATCCAGATAACCCAACGGCGTTCAGTTCCGGGACTGCGTAGGCGGTCTGACCATCGGAAATTATTGCAAGATGATATTTTGGGTACAGTTGTCGGATCGTGTCCTCTACGCCGGGATAGAGCTGCAACTGGAAGCGTGATGCGGCACGGTAAGTCTCGGCAAGAAGTCTCGGGAGCTGTTCAAGCTTCTCAGTTGGCAGGCCGCGTGTGAAATCCGTCGAGTGCCGGGTGATGATCTCTCGGAAGATACCGATGGCATCGAATTCCGCGTAACGCTCACCGTATGCCGTGCGTTGTTCTTTCATTATCTGGAAATACAGATCCTTAACAACGTTCGGGTCGAGAGATATGCCTTGATATGACAGGAGATTGCTGATGACGCGATACACATCGTCATGCCATTCGTTCGTCTGGATATTCGAAAGTGTTCCGTTGATATCGAAAGCAATACCTTTAACGATCATTTAAAACCTCCGCAGGCATTCTTTTGCCTCTCTGATCAGGCGATGGCGGTAATTCGGTTCGATCCAACTGTTACGCGCAATGCGCAATAGCGTAATTCCCATGTAGAACGGTGTCCTGCCGGTGATCGATTGAAAGGCGCTATCGCGGTTTGGGAAGTGGCAGGCATATTCCCAGAGGAAGTGGCCGATGAAAGGCTCGGCGGCGTCCTTGTTGCCGGTTGCACGCATGAAAAAATGCTTCAGTTCTCCGGCGATGCGGCCGGTGTCGAAAACACGATCAGCGCGCTTGGTTCTCTCCAGATCGAACGCGATTACTTGCAACTCATTGCCGAACATAAAATTCTCAGGTGTCGCATCCCCATGCACGAGCACTTTCTGGTCTTCCCACATCCTCGGCTGATCACGCCACTGGTCGCGCAGCCAGTACAACTCACGTGCCTCGCCCTCTCCGATTGCCCTGATTTCAAGCAGTCTGTCGATCAGGCGATCCATATAATCGCAGTCTTGGTGGAACTCGACTCCCACGCCTATGGCTGTCCGGTTGTGAAAGGCGGACAGGAAATACGCGAGTGCGGTTAGCTTATGATAGAGTTTACCTTGGTCGCCGCCCTGTATCACCTCCAGTATCACTTCGCTGAGCAGTTCTCCCTCGCAGTATTCGGTGACCAGAAGCGCATTCAACGAATAGTTGCGACCAAGCGGCCTGACGACATGGTGGGGATAGCCCGTCAGTCCGTAATCGCGCATCATGCAGAGATTGTCGAATTCGCGCGTCAGGCGTGATACCGCCTTGACTGCGTCCTTCTTTCTTGAAGAAAGAAAAAACTTGCCTATGACCCTTGTGCAAGTATTGCGGTCTTCATACAGGTACACGTCGTTTGAGCCATTGAGCTTGAATACACGGTACTTCGAGCTGCCCGAGGCGCCGCTGATCTGCGGCTGAATGTCATGCTGGAGATAACCGTGCAGAGGGTCGTGTTCCGATAGCTTCCCTAGATAAATTCCGGTCATTGTTGTCCTATGCCTGTGAGCCTATGGATGACGCAAGGTTCAATGGTAGGAATTTGTCTAGAATTCCTCTGTGCGCTTTCATACATAGACACGGCTTTTCTGGCTGACAGATTGCGGGGCTGGATGCGACTGCCCTGGCGGTTTCCATCGGCATTTTATTTTACGTTGGGTTTCGCTTTTCTGTGGTAAGTCTTGCCCGGCGGTGGCGCCACCGGTTTGACGCGCGCATCTGCCAATAGCCTGGCGCACTCGCTGTCTTCTCCCGGCCCGGCATTGATCAAGGGGATCAGGGCCGCGACCGGCGCCAAGGCTGCCAGCCCGATTGCGCCACCCGCTTTCATTGCCAATACCCCCTTGTCGACACTGACGCGCGGCTGCTTGAAGCTGCCGCGCACATAGAGCGGCGCTCTGAGCGAAAGCACGCGCAACCCTTCGCTATGGGTGTTGATGGTCAGATCCAGTTGTTCCTGCGCCAAATTGATGTTGCCGCTGACAGCGAGCAGGGCGTCGTCGGTATCGATGATAAAGCTGCGCGTTTGCATCAGGCCATTGGTCACGCCAAAATCGGTCGCCATGCAATTGAGCTTGACTTGCTTGTCGCCGACCAGGCGGGTGAGGATCACGTTGCCGATATTCAAACCCATTTCTTCTAGCAAGAGTTTACTGACCGTACCTTGATTGATCAGGGTCTTGATTTCGCCATTGGATGCGCCCAGCAAGCTGGCAACCGAGTTGCCGACCGCTGACAGGGAGGCATCGCCATTGATTTCACCGGCACTCGCTTGCAGCGGTTGCAAGGCGGGAAATAATTGTTTCAACTTCAAATGGCGGGCCGTCACTTTCATGGTCGCCTTGATCGCATTCTTGCCGGCTTTTCCGCTGCCGTCGAGCGTGATGTTCGAACTCAGGTTCCCCCCCGCCATGTCAAAATTGAGCGGCAACAAGGACAACACGCCGTCTTGCAGATGCACGTTCGTAGTCAGCTTGTTGATGGGCAATTCCTTTTTGCGAATAATTTTTTCGGCGCTGAATTTAATGTCGGCATCGATACTGGTCCAGCGCTCCGTCTTGAAGGGTTCGACCGGTAACGCTTTGTTCTCCGGTTGGACGGCGGCGGCACCGCGCTTGGCCTTGCTGGCATTCGAGTCGGCGCCGATCAGGGGTGCCAGATCGGAAAAGTGCAACAAGTGCGACACAACCGTCCCGGATAACAAAGCACGGGGTTGTTTCGATTGATAGTCGAGGCTGCCACCGATATCGCTGGAGCCGACCTTGCCGCTGAATTTCTCATAAATCCAGCGCCCGCCATGCGGGCTCAGGGTGCCGATCAAATGGCCCTCCGTCGCGAACGGCGGTGTCTCCGGCAAGACGATGCCGCTGAGTGCATACAGCCGCGCCATGCTCACGCCGGACAATTTCAAGCGCATGTCAAGTGCCGCCAGATCAGTCGGCTTGGTGAGCGACCCCTCGACTGCAATCACGGTTTTCCCCATGCGCAGATGGGCCATGATCGGGTAAGGTGCAGTTTGGTGTTGCAGCGATAACACGGCGCCAGCCTTACCGTTGCCGCTGACTGCTTCGCCATTGAACTTGCCGCGTATGTGCCACGCCACGCCATAAATCGGGTCCGAGGCTAGCGTATCGATATCGGCCGTCACATCGGCATGCTGGACGGCGTCGCTCAGGTGGACGCTGCCTTTGGTAAAGATGACGCGTTGCAATTCCAGCTGCCAGGGCGATGGCTTATCGACGTTCTTGAAAGTCCAGTTGTTCTTGCCATCGGCGCTACGCAGCAAGCTGACGACGGGCGAATCGAAACGCAGGACTGGGATCGAGATTTTTTTTCCCAGCAATGCCCAGGGGTTCAGCGAAAAGGCCAACTGCTTGATGCTTGCCATGTCGGCCGGTTGCAGCGCCGTTGCACTCGTATCGACCGGCGCAGGCGCTGGTGCACTCGTATCGGCTGGCGCAAGCGCCATCATGGCTGGCGGATTGCCGACGTGAATGTCATGCGCGACCCAATGCGGCCACGGAATCATGCCGCGCCAACCTTCATCCGGTTCGGCCGGCCCCGCGGCTTGCTTTTCCCAAGTCAGCGAGAGGTCTCCCGAGATCGCGAACGGGCGGCCGAGCGCTTCGCTGCTGCGCGCATTGAGCCATGGCTTGGCTCGGTTCCAGTCGAAATTGAGTAGCACGACCAACGCGACCGCAGGAACGGCGATCAGACCGGCGGCGACGGCGAGCGCTATTTTCGTGCGTCGCGGCATATTCATCCTTAAAAAAGCATCTGAACTGCAAAGGCGCAAAGAACGCAAAATAAAAACAATGGATTACATGAGCAGAGCGGGCCTATCTCGGCAGTCATCGCCATGTTCTTACCCGTAATATTACTCAAATGATGGCAACCGTCTGTACGACACCGCACACAGAGCCCGGTTCGTGCTCGCCGTAGTCCAGAGCACTCCCCCACTCCCAAGGACTGCGGCGGCGATGCGAACTTCCTGATACCCGAACCAAGGCCATGACCTACGTGGTCTGCCGTGGACAAGTGTGGACCTATGTACGCCACCGCACCGACCGCGCTTGGTCCTACGACTAGCCTTGCACCTGCATCCTGAGTTTCCTCCATGCAATTAGTCCAGCCTGTCGCTACGCCAGGGGCACAGGTGGCGACAGGCCGGCTGCGACGAAGGAGGCTAGATCTGCTTGCATCAAAGTAAAGCATTCTTCGCCAACAATCCCGCAATTAACAGGAGTAAAGAAATGTCCAGTGTCGGTTATCACGAGCCTGTAGAGGAACTGTCCACTGAAACGCGCGACATGCACAGAGCCATTGTTTCTCTGATGGAAGAGCTGGAAGCCGTTGATTGGTACAACCAACGTGCTGATGCCTGTAAAGACACGGAACTCAAGGCGATCCTCGAGCACAATCGAGACGAGGAAAAAGAGCATGCATCCATGCTGCTGGAGTGGATTCGGCGCAAAGACCCCAAGTTTACCAAGGAGCTCAAGGACTACTTGTTCACCGAAAAACCGATTGCGCATCAGTAAGAAGGCTCAAGGCCGCCCGAGCTCTTGATGCCGTGTTTTTATAGCGATGAGATTGGAGAATAGCGTGTCCAACACGAATAACCAGAAAACCAGCCGCTTTGCCAACTACGGATTTTTTCTGACCGACAGAAAGAGTATTCCGCCGCCGCCATCCATCGTCGAAGAGATGCGCCACCATGCTGCCGCAGCGATCGGGTTAGGCGCCGGCACAAACCCCGGATTCGGCGCGGGAGAAAATGACTGGCTGGGTGCCGAGGCCTATGTCGATCCACTGCGCTAACCAACCATGCACGAACTTAAGAATAATTATTTAATATCAAGGAAATTCGGACTATGTCAGACACCAAATACCCATTGAACAATAAATTCGAACGCGTCTCCGACTTGACGCACACTATCGCCAGTTTCCTTGAATGGGCCGAACAACAGAAAGGGCTTAGCCTGTGCGAGCCATACAAGCCGCAGTATCCATGGTATATGCCTATCCATACCAGCAAGGAACAACTTCTGCTGGAGTTTTTCGGCATCGATCTGGCAGCGCTGGAAAGAGAGAAAAGACAAATGGTCGGTGAATACGTAAAAGCGGCATAAGCAAGTAAAAATACAGAAAAACCAGTTAACAGACAATCGCGAATATTCAACGCTCTTGCATAACCGGATAAGCATGCAACGTGCCTGGACCAGATTGGTTTTTAGCCACTCTCAACATGAGCTTTGAAGGGCATTCGCATCATTCTGAATTAGTTGTGCTCTGGTTCTCGTGGCATCTGAACGGCCTAACGGCCTACAGTGGTTGCCACGGCCCATACCGAAAATTCTGCGAACCGCTTTTGCCCGACGCCCGTCGCGCCTTTTTCCAGGTACAGGGCCCAAGCCCAATCGGGCTCGAACAGGCTGGTGGTAGACGACCAGTAAATGTCCTGCACGTCGGCGAAAGGATGCCCGGAAGGCAAGGCCGGGCTGTGGGCGGCGCAATCCACCAGCACTTCCAGTTCGTTGATCGTTGGCAGCCGCCAGGGGTTTTCCCCTCCTTCCCGGTTAAGCTCGGCCACCGCTGCCAATGCCTCGCGCCAGACCACCGGTTGCGGTGTGAGATTCGCGCTGCGGCGCCAGAGCAGGCGGGTGAGGCGATCCAGGATGCCGGCGTGAAGAATTTCGAAGCGGGGTTCGGGCCACGGAGCGCCGTAACGCCATTCGCCGTCCTGACCGGAGCCGGTGCATGAAATGACGTTGCCGGCGGCGTCAAAGCACAGGCTTTGGCCCGTACGCGGGACCACGCCCAGACCTTCGCCGCGTACCGGCCAGAGCATGAAGGATTGATCCTTGCCGCCGTAAAACATGCGCGCGCCATCCAGCGCCACGTACCAGGCGTGCGCCGGGCTGATGGCCGCCGTCGTCGCGGTCCAGTACCAGCCGTTGAACACATTGATGAATGGGTGTCGCTCAGGCAGGGCAGGCAATTTGGTTTGCAGACTGAGCAAACTTCTCAATTCGCGGCGATTGGGCATGCGCCAATCGCGCTGGCCGAAACGCTGTTCGCGGTTCATGGTCGCGACGAAGTCCAGTGCTTCCTGCCAGGTGAGTGGAAATTCCGCGAGATTGGCACTACGGCACCAGATCAGCCCGGTCAGCCGATCCATGACCTCGTCGCCGCGCAAGTCGAAACGCGGTTCCGGCCAGGACACGCCGACGGAAAACGATGCGTCCTGGCCGGAACCTTCGCATGGAACCTCGCGTCCATCGTCGGCATGGCAGGTGCGTTGGCCGGTATCCAGGTAATGGTGAGAGGTCATGATTGCTCCAATGAGCCCACCGGCCAGGCGGGCGCCGACAAGGCGACCTCAGGCCTGGAGGAATGCCAGCAGGTCGGCGTTGAGCTGGTCTTTGTGCGTGTCCGCGAGACCGTGGGGCGCGCTCGGGTAGATCTTCAGGGTCGCATTCTTGACCAGCTTAGCTGAGCAAAGCGCCGCGGCACCGATCGGCACGATCTGGTCGTCGTCGCCGTGAATGATCAGCGTCGGCACGTCGAACTTCTTGAGGTCTTCGGTGAAATCCGTCTCGGAGAACGCCTTGATGCAGTCGAAGGTGTTCTTGTGGCCGGCCCGCATCCCCTGCAACCAGAACGAGTCGATCATGCCCTGCGAAACCTTGGCGCCGGGCCTGTTGGCCCCGAAGAACGGGCCGCTGGCAAGATCCTTGTAGAACTGCGAGCGGTCGGCGACAGAGCCCTGGCGAATCTCGTCGAACGTTTCAATCGGCAAGCCGCCAGGATTGGCCGCCGTTTTCAGCATCAGCGGCGGGACGGCGGAGATCAGCGCGGCTTTGGCCAATCGTTCCGTGCCGTGGCGGCCGATATAGCGGGCAACTTCGCCGCCGCCCATGGAGAAACCGATCAGGGCGACGTCCTTCAGGGCTAGCGTTTCGATGAGCTCCGCGAGGTCGTCGGCAAAGGTGTCCATCTCGTTGCCATTCCAGGGCTGGCTCGACCGGCCATGGCCGCGACGGTCATGGGCAATGCAGCGGTAGCCGTTGGAGGCCAGGAACAGCATCTGGGCCTCCCAGCTATCCGCACTGAGGGGCCAGCCGTGGCTGAACACCACAGGCTGTCCTGTACCCCAGTCCTTGTAATAGATCTGCGTACCGTCTTTCGTCGTGATCGTGCTCATTATTTGCCTCCTTACTGCAACCAATCCTGAACGGGCGCAACAGGCGAAGCGCTAAAACGCTGCGAACCAGCATGCACGATACACGGGGAGCGGCCTCTTTTCCGTTCGGTAACGCACACAGGCCGCCGGTTTTCCTCTGTGCGCTGGCGCACGGTGCCGGGCGTCACTCGCTGGTATCGTCTAAACTTGGGCCAAGGAGATTTGAAATGGACGTGATAAAAATTCTGGGCATCGTGGGGAGTCTGCGCAAAGGCTCCTACAACCGTTTTGCACTCAAGGCGGCGCAGGAACTGGTGCCGGGCGGCGCGGTGCTGAACCTGATCGAGCTCCATGGCATTCCGGTCTTCGATCAGGACAATGAAATGACGCTACCGGCTAGCGTGCTTGAATTCAAGCGACGAATTCTGGACGCCGATGCCATCCTGTTCGCCACGCCAGAGTACAACTATTCGCTTCCCGGCGGCCTCAAGAACGCGATCGACTGGGCGTCGAGGCCCTATGGCGAGAGCGCGTGGCTGGGCAAACCGGCGGCGGTGATGGGAGCTTCAACCGGTAGCCTGGGCACGGCCCGCGCGCAATACCATCTGCGGCAAATTCTCGTCACGCTGGACATGCCCGTGGTCAATCAACCGGAAGTGATGATCGGCAATGCCGCGCAGCGGTTTGACCAGAACGGCAGGTTGACCGACGCGCCGACCCGGCAGCACATTCAGAAGCTTCTGGGTGCGCTGGTGCAGCTGGCAAAAACAGCACGGTGAGGAAGGCCGTGCCCTCTGGATTCGTCGATCGCATGGCCGATGCCCCGCTCCACTGGGCAAGGCGTCTGAAGCTCGTCATGATCGGGTCGCTGACATCCTGGATCGATCACCGGGCAGCCAGCAAAGGCGCAGCCCTGGCCTTCTATACCTTGTTTTCCATGACGCCCATCCTGGTGCTGGCCATTGTAGTTGCCGGCTACGTCTTCGGCGCCGAGGCTGCCCAGGGCGAGATCGTTGCCCAAGTGCAAGGGCTGGTAGGACCGAATGGTGCGCAGGCGATCCAGGCATTGCTGGCAGCCGCGCGAGATCCCGCCTCCGGGCGGGTGGCGACACTCGTAGCGAGCGTCCTGCTGCTGCTGGGTGCCACTAGCGTCTTCGCCGAGTTGAAGGGCAGCCTGGATGAACTGTGGGGTATCGAGAACCCTCGTCAGTCAGCCTTCAGCGCGCGCTTCTTAAGAACCCGGCTGTTGTCCTTTGGAATGGTGCTTGTTCTGGCTTTCCTGCTGCTCGTCTCCCTCGTCGTCAGCGCCGCATTGGCCATGCTCGAACGCCATGCGGGCGGAGTCGTGGGCAGTTCCGCCGCGGTTCTCGCGACGGCCTCCTCCCTCATTTCGTTCGGCGTCATCGCCTGCATGTTTGCCGTCATCTACAAGACCCTGCCGGACGCACCGCTGTCGTGGCGCGACGTCTGGATCGGTGCCGCCTTCACGGCGGGACTGTTCAGCTTGGGAAAATATGCGATCGGTTTGTATCTGGGCAACAGCGGCGTGGCATCGAGCTTTGGTGCCGCCGGATCATTGATCGCGTTGCTGCTATGGGTGTATTACTCGGCACAGATTTTCTTTCTGGGGGCGGAGTTCACGCGGCAATACGCACTGTGGTTCGGTAGCCTGCAGCATGAAAGACTGCACTTCGAAGAAGTGGCCCGTCTCGCCGCGCGACCGGGCGCTGAGTGAGCCGCACGGAGAAGCCCATTGCACGTCCGCCGTCCTATGTACGGCACCGTACAGACTTTACCTGATCCCGCGACTATGCTTTCCATTATGGCGTGCCTCTGTCCTCCACCTCCGGCGGATGGCCGGATACCGCTCACGAGTTTCACCGACATAAACCGCAAACACCGAGGTCCGTCCCGATGTCCGCAATCGAAACTCCTGCATCGGAAGCTCCGGCAGGCAATCAATCCCCTGCAGCGCAGGCATCTGAGACTGCCCATCCCTTAACCGTTCACGTTCCTGTGGATGCGCGAGGCTTGGCGCTTGGCATACTGGCGACAGTTGCCTTGGTGTTCGCGCTGGACTGGATGCAGAAGTTTTTTGTTCCCCTGGTGCTCGGGATCTTTTTGGCTTACACCCTGAATCCCCTCGTAGTATGGTTGGAACGGATCAAGATTCCGCGCGTGCTGGGCACCAGCATGGTGATAGTGGCCGTTGTGTGCGCACTCGTGCTGGGCACCTACTCGTTGCGTGGGCAGGTGCAGACGATACTCGCGCAATTGCCCGAAGCCGCGAGCAAGCTGTCTGCGGGGTTCGCCAGCATGCGGGACGATCCGAGCGGCACCATGCAGAAAATGCAAACCGCAGTGGGCGCAATGGAAAAGGCGACCAGCCAGATCGCCGGCATTCCGCCAGGCCCCAAGCAGCGCACTACCCACGTCGTCGTCGACGCGCCCGGGTTCAAACTGGGTGATTTCATGTGGGCGGGTTCCATGGGGGCCTTAGGCTTCATTGGCCAAGCAACCATGGTGATCTTTTTGGCCTTCTTTCTCCTGGCGGGTGGCGACACTTTCAAGCGAAAGCTGGTACGACTCACGGGACCGTCGTTGTCGAGGAAGAAAATCACTATCACCATCCTTAATGACATCAACGATTCCATCCAGAAATACATGTTCATGCTGTTGATGACTAATCTGCTTTTAGGATTGCTCACCTGGATCGCGTTCCACTGGATCGGCTTGGAAAACGCGGGCGCGTGGGCAGTCGCTGCGGGCTTGCTGCATGTGATCCCTTATGTCGGCCCGATATTCACCGCAGCCGCTACCGGGATGGCGGCATTCATGCAGTTCGACTCGTTTTCTATGGCGCTGTTGGTCTCGGGGGCATCATTGGCGATTGCCACGCTCGTCGGCACTTTTGTGACGACCTGGATGACCGGGAGAATCGCCAAAATGAATGCGGCGGCGGTGTTTATCTCGCTGCTGTTCTGGGCTTGGTTGTGGGGTGTGTGGGGCATGCTGATCGGCATTCCGATCATCGTCATCGTGAAAGTAGTGTCCCAGCATGTGGAACAATTACAGCCTGTGGCGGAGTTGCTTGGAGAATAGAAACCGTCTGTAAACCCTGCTAGCAGCCAGTCTAACTTAGGCCATATTAATTTATTAACAAATTGATATTTATGTATAAAAATATATTTTGTGCGCGAATTCTGCTGGTAGAAAACAATCTGCTCAATCAGGAAATAGCCGTCGAATTCCTTGAAAATGCCGGGGCTACCGTATGCGTCGCCCAAAATGGAGCAGAGGCGATTGATTTGTTGCGCAAAGATCATTTTGACTGCGTGTTGATGGATATACAGATGCCGGTGATGGACGGTTTTGAAGCTACGCGGCTCATCCGCGCTGATGCTGCCTTAGCGGAAACACCGGTGATTGCCATGACGGCAAGCTCATCGAACGAGTATCGCGAACGTTGTATTGCCGCCGGTTTTAATGACTTCATCAGCAAGCCATTCAGACCCGATATGCTCTATACCACGCTTGCTCGGTGGCTTGAGGCGCGACCGCAACAAATGCCATTTTCTGTCATAACCCCCACATCGACCATCGACACAGCTTGGGCAGGTGACCCGAATATCATTGACCTGTCGGTGCCGGCCGAATTGATTGGCGGCAATAAATTGGAGATGCGTGAATTTGCCCTTAAGTTCCTGACATCAGCCCGGTATGATTTAACAAAGATCGAATCGGCGCTGAAACGCAACGACCTTTCAGCACTCGGCACATTGGGGCACCACAATAGAGCGCCGGCCATCATGGTGGGGGCAATGGGGTTTGCCAACCTGTGTCAGGCATTGGAACTTGGCAAGGATAGTGTGAACATGGATCAGGCACGGGACATCGTCAGCCAAATGCGCCCGCTGCTTGATCGCATCAATGAACAAATTGATAAAGATTTGGCATAACGGGTGTGCATGACCGGAATATGTCGATAAGAGCAGCGCTATGCATAAAAAAATTGTCTGAGAACCTGCCTGTTATGAAATGGCCGAACTAGTGAACCGCGTCGAAAAAATGGGTCTGGGGCTACTGCAGGAGTGGCCGCTGTTAGTTAATCTGGCCACCACACTGGTGTTCGTCGTCTTCGGCCAAAGCCTGCTCGCCGACCTTTCGCACCCGGTACGCTTCACGTTCATGCTGACCTGGCTATTGCTCATCATCATTTTTTCTATCTTCGCAGTTGTGAGGCACGCGGAAAGCCTGGCGGAGAAACTCGGTGAACCGCTGGGCACATTGGTATTGACGTTGGCCGTTACCGGCATCGAGGTGATGATCATCGTCGCCACGATGTCGACCAGACATGGTGGCCCGACACTGGCCCGTGATGCGATGTTTGCGGTAATCATGATCGTGCTGAATGGCATGGTCGGGCTGACGCTACTGATTGGCGGATTAAAGTACAAGGAGCAGGACTACAATCTTCAGGGTGCCAATTCCTTTCTAGCGGTCATTCTGCCTCTGGCCGTAATCGGGCTTGTTCTACCCAACTACACGCGCTCGTCACCTGACCAGACATTTTCTCCAATCCAGGCAGCGTTCCTGATCATCGTATCACTGGCCTTGTATGGCATCTTTCTTACGATCCAGAACGGACGCCATCGTGCCTACTTTAGAACTTCGCGGCCGACAGCGGAAGCAAAGGATGCGAAACGGAAGTGGCGGGTTGTCCATGAAGTCTACTCGGTTCCGTATCACGTATTGCTGCTGCTGGCGTATATGGGACCGTTGGTGATCCTTACCCAGCAGCTCGCCGTGCCGATTGATTTTACGATACGCGTGTTAGGCGCGCCGGTCGCGCTGGCCGGATTCCTGGTCGCCGTACTGGTGCTCACCCCCGAGTCGCTTGGGGCAGTGCACGCCGCATTGGCCAACGACCTGCAAAGATCCGTCAACATCCTGCTGGGGTCGGTACTCGCCACTACCGGGCTGACGATTCCCGCAGTTCTTATGTTCGGGCTTCTGACCGGCAAACCGATTATTCTCGGCCTGGAACCCGTCGATATCACATTGCTGTCGTTGACTTTGGTATTAAGCACCATGACGTTTTCGAGCAGCCGCACTAACGTTCTCCTCGGCGCTGTCCACTTATTGTTGTTTTTTGCCTACCTGCTGCTTATTTTTCAGCGTTGATCGGTCCGACGGGTTGCTAGCTATGTAGCGATTATGTGCGCTAGCGCACGGTGCGCATCTGCGGAGAGGAGTCTAATTATCGTGGACGGTTCTCAGAACCGGTTGTTTTCCAAGAGGGTCATCCAGATTTCGATGCGGCGTGAAAATTTCGCGCCGCGAATCCCGATTTTGTGATATCGGCATGAGCGTCACTCGGGGCGGCATCGCCCGAAAGATATGAGTTTTCGGCAAACACAGGCCATCAGTCCCGTGCCGCGCTGACTACCCCGAGTGCGAGCGAGGAGAATGTCATAGTCATCAAAGAGTTCGGATTTTCGGCACGCACACGGAATGCGCTGCGTAGCGGCCGGGATACCGAGTTGCTGCGCTCGGAGCTGTTCAGCATCGAGCAACTGAAGCGCCACGCGGTAACGCTGGCTGGCCAGCATAGAATCGATCCGCGTCCGGGGCCGGACAGGTTGCTGCCACGGCTGGCGGACAACGCGCGCGTTCTGCTGGCGGCGTATGACGTCGTGACAGCCGCAGCCACGCAGGGGCAGCGAATCGTGCCGGCAGAAGCCTGGTTGCTCGACAATTTCTATCTGATCGAGCAGCAGATCAGTCTGGCGCGTCGGCATCTGCCGCGCGGGTACAGCCGGCAGTTGCCGCGACTGGCTGACGGCCTGTCAGCCGGTTTCCCCCGCATCTATGACTTGGCGTTGGAGTTGATCTCCCACATGGACGGTCGTGTCGACAGCGACAACGCCACCCAATTCATCGCCGCCTACCAGACCGCTGAATCGTTAAAGCTGGGCGAATTGTGGGCATTCCCGATCATGCTGCAGCTGGCGCTGCTGGAAAACCTTCGCCGCGTTGGGTTGCGTATCGCCCGTCGGCGCGAAGAGCGCGACGCGGCCATTACATGGGCAGACCGCATGCTCGCGACGGCCGAAAGGGAGCCGAAGCAGCTGATCCAGCTGCTCGCCGAGTTTGCCAATGCCGATGTGCCTCTGACCGCGCCGTTTGTGGAGGAGTTTTACGACAGACTCCAGGCTCAGGGGCCCGCCATGGCGTTCGTTCAGACCTGGGTCGAGCAAAAACTGCTCGAACAAGGGGTGACTGCAACGCAGTTGTCGGAGGCCGCAGGCCGAACGGCCGCCGCCAACCAGATCTCGATCGCAAACAGTATCGGCAGCCTGCGCTTCATCGGCGCAATGGACTGGAAGAATTTCGTCGAGTCGCTCAGTGTCGTCGAACAGACATTGCGTGAAGACCCGGCGGGGATGCACGCCGGCCAGGATTTCGCCACCCGCGACCGCTACCGGCATGTCATCGAAGACGTGGCGAAGGGCAGTTCGCGCAGTGAATTGGTGATCGCACGCGCAGCTATTACTCTCGCGCAGACGGCTGCACAGCGATTGGGCGCCAACGACCGCAGCGCGCATGTCGGATACTATCTGATCGATCACGGACGGCAGAGTCTGGAGCGTGCGGTCGGTTGCCGTTGGTCATGGAAATCGTGGATCAGAAGAGCGAACCGTAATTTCCGCCTTAGCCTTTACCTCGGCCCCATCCTGTTGCTCACGCTACTCTCGACATCGGTCGTGCTTTCCTCTTTCGGCGGGTTGGGCTTAGCTGACTGGCGCTACTGGTTTTTTTTAGGCACCGGCATCATCGGCGTATCGGCGCTGGCCGTCTCGCTGGTGAACCTGTTGGTCACGCTGGTCTTGTCGCCTCGCGCCTTACCACGACTGGATTTTTCGCAGGGCATTCCATCCGTTCACCGCACCATGGTGATCGTCCCCACCTTGCTGAGCAGGCCGCAAGAGATTGACGATCTTCTCGAAGTCCTGGAGATCCGCTACCTCGGCAATCGCGATCCCAATCTGTTCTTTGCCTTGCTGACGGATTTCCATGACGCGCCAGCGCGCACTCTGCCAGACGATGAGGCGTTGCTCGCCCACGCGCGCGCAGCGGTTCAGGCGCTCAACGAGACCTACCGCGAGGACCGTCCGTGCGTCTTCTACCTGTTTCATCGACCTCGGGTGTGGAACCCTTACGAACGGGTGTGGATGGGATATGAGCGCAAGCGCGGCAAACTGGAGCAGTTCAATGCCTTGCTGCGGGGAGTAGCGAAAACCGCATTCTCGGATATTGTCGGCGATCCGTCCATCCTCGCTTCGATCAAGTACGTCATCACCCTGGATACTGACACGCAACTGCCCCGCGACGCGGCACGCACACTGATTGGCAACCTCGCTCATCCGCTCAATCGGCCGGTATACGATGCCGACAAGGGACGCATCGTCGAAGGCTATGCGATCCTGCAACCACGCGCTTCGATCAGCCTGACCAGTGCAGGCCAGTCACGGTTTGCGAGACTGTTCGCGGGTGACTCAGGCATCGATCCCTACACGCGCGAGGTATCGGATGTTTACCAGGATATTTTCGGGGAGGGGTCGTTCATCGGCAAGGGCATCTACGATGTGGACGCTTTTCGTCAGGCCGTCGATGGGCGCTTTCCGGACAATCTCATTCTCAGTCACGACTTGCTGGAAAGCGGGTATGCGCGTTCGGCACTGGTGACCGATGTCGACCTCATTGAAGAACATCCGGCCAGTTACGCCATGGAGGCCAGCCGGCGCCATCGCTGGATACGCGGCGACTGGCAGCTTGCCGGCTGGCTGCTCCCGCGCGTGCCCGGGCCGCCCGAGCCAAAGGAATCGAAGGCGAAGCGGCAACCGAACCCGCTCACCGCCTTGTCGGTGTGGAAAATTTTCGACAACCTTCGACGCAGCCTCGTGCCACCGTCGCTGCTGGCCTTGCTGGCAGGCGGTTGGTTGTTTGGCCCGGGACCGGCGTGGTTCTGGATCCTGCTGGTCGCGGCCGTGGTGTTCTTGCCCACCTTGCTGTCCACCGTGATCGAGCTCATCCGCAAGCCTGAAGAACGTGATTGGCTGGTGCACCTGATCCTGACCAGCAAATCCGCAAGCCGCCCAATACTGATGGCTTTGCTGACACTGGTCCTTTTGCCCTACGACACGCTGATTTGCCTGGATGCGATCCTGCGCTCGGGGGTGCGGATGCTGTTCACTCGACGCGGATTGTTGCTCTGGCAACTGCCATCCTATGCAAGTCGCAACGCGCGCTGTACGCTGGCCGGTTTTTTTAGGGAGATGTGGATCGCGCCTGTTCTGGCGATGTTGCTGGGATTGGGCTTGGCTTTGTCTGGGGATTGGGGATTGGGGGCCAACCGGTCGGCGGAATTGCTCTTCTGTGCGCCCGTCTTGCTGCTCTGGCTGGCGTCGCCAGTCGTCGGCTGGTGGATCAGCATGCCGCTGGTGTCCCCCGCACCGGACTTGAGCGTCGATCAACGGGCGTTCCTGCGGGCGTCGGCCCGGCGAACGTGGCGCTTCTTCGCGGAGTTCGTCGGTCCACGGGACAACTGGTTGCCGCCCGATAACTACCAGGAATATCCGGCTCCGGCCATTGCCTCGCGTACCTCGCCGACGAACATCGGCATGTCGCTGCTGGCGGACTTGGCTGCGTATGATTTCGGTTACATCTCCACCGGAGAATTCCTGCGCCTTGCCGAGAACACACTGGCTACGATGGAAAAGCTGGAACGCTACCGCGGCCATTTTTACAATTGGTACGACACGCGCACGCTGCAACCGCTACACCCGCAATACGTCTCTTCGGTGGACAGCGGCAATCTGGTCGGCAGCTTGCTCACCTTGCAAGCGGGACTGGCCGAGTTGAAAGATCAGCCGGTGCTGTCATCAAACGCATTTCAGGGGCTGCAGGACACCTTGCAAGTGCTTGTCGAACACCTGCCCTCGTTACCCTCCCTGGATTTTGCGAAGAAGATCAAGTTCTTGCAGGACACCCTGCACTCGCTCACTTTGCCTGAACTCACACCCAAAGCGCAGACACTGGCTGCCGCCGACAGCTTGCTGGACAAGATTCACCTCGCTGGCGAGGAGCTGGTTGCAGGGTTGCCAGCGGATATCGATATCGATGGCGAACTGTATTACTGGGCGCAGGAATTCGAGCAGCAATCCCGCGCACTTCGAGCTGACCTTGGATTCCTGGTGCCCGAGCCGCGGCACTTCAGCGACATCCCGACACTGGCGGAATTGGCCAGAGGGAGCGCAGTCGACACGAAAGCGCTGGCGTCAGCCGCGGCGGCAGGATCACGTTATAAGGGCGCGGTGGGGCGGCTCCGTATCATCGACGATTTGGTGGATCGTTGCCGCGAACTGGCGCTGATGGATTTTGAATTTCTCTACGATACGTCATGCGGTTTGCTGGCCATAGGTTACGACGTAGGCGAACGGCGCCGCGATCCAACCTGCTACGATCTGCTGGCATCAGAAGCGCGCCTGGCCAGTTTCCTGCTCATCGCGCAGGGACAGGTACCGCAGAAGCATTGGTTCTCGCTCGGCCGCCTGCTGACCAGTCATGGCGGCGAGGTGAGCTTGATTTCGTGGAGCGGTTCGATGTTCGAGTACCTCATGCCGCAGCTGCTCATGCCGAGTTACGACAACACCTTGTTGGAGCAGACCTGCAAGGCCGCGGTGTCGCGCCAGATCGAATACGGCCGACAACGCGCTGTGCCCTGGGGCATTTCCGAGTCCTGCTATAACGCCACCGATATGCACCAAGTCTATCAATATCGGGCGTTCGGCGTACCCGGACTAGGCTTCAAGCGCGGGCTGGGAGACGACCTGGTCATCGCTCCTTACGCCAGCGCGCTGGCGCTGACGGTGATGCCGCGGGAAGCTTGCCGCAACTTGCAGACGCTGGCCGCCACGGGTTTCCTCGGCGTCTATGGATTCTACGAAGCGGTCGATTACACCCCATCGCGTGTGCAGCGGGGCAAGAATCACGCCATCGTACGGTCCTTCATGGCGCATCATCAAGGCATGAGCCTGTTGGCCTTTGAGCATGTATTGCTCAACCGGCCGATGCAGCGCCGATTCATGTCTGCCCCCCTGGTACGGGCGACGGAATTGTTGCTGCAGGAACGTGTGCCGAAGAAGGGAGCCACGTTGCACCCACACGCTGCTGAAGTGAGCGCCGCCGCGCGTCCCCCTGCCGCAGAAGAAGGCGCGATCATGCGCGTGTTTACCGACCCGAACACGCCGATACCTGAAGTTCACCTTTTGTCCAACGGCAGGTACCACGTCATGGCGACCAATGCCGGTGGAGGTTACAGCCGCTGGCGCGACCTCGCCATCACCCGTTGGCGCGAGGACGCCACTGCCGATTGCTGGGGCACATTCATTTACTTGCGCGACCGCGACACGGGACGTTATTGGTCAACCGGGTATCAACCGACACTGCGCAAGGCCGATCACTGCGAGGCGATTTTCGTGCAGGCGCGCGCTGAATACCGGCGGCGCGATCAGGCGATCGAAGCGCACACCGAGATCAGCGTTTCACCTGAAGACGATGTCGAGATCCGCCGTGTCACGCTGACCAACCAGTCGTCCCGTACCCGCCATATCGAGGTAACAAGTTACGCTGAGGTCGTGTTGGCGCCGCTGAATGCCGACCTGGCCCATCGCTCTTTCAGCAACCTGTTCGTGCAAACCGAAATCCTGCCCGACCGGCAGGCGATCCTCTGTACGCGGCGCCGCCGCACACCGGGAGAGCAGGTGCCGTGGATGTTTCACCTGTTGGCAGCACCTGGTGTGGTTGCCGACGAGCCGTCTTACGAGACTGACCGCGCCAAATTCATCGGGCGAGGTCGAACGGCGGCCAACCCGGTGGTACTGGATCGCAGTGACAGCCCCGCCCATTTATCAAAGCGGTTGTCGAACACGGATGGTTCGGTGCTCGATCCCATCGTGGCGATCCGCCGCACCATCACCTTGTCACCCGACAAATCGGCGAGCGTGCAGATCATCTCCGGTGTCGCGGACACGCGCGAGGCAGCATTGGCTTTGCTTGAGAAGTACTGCGACCGGCACTTCGTTGAGCGTGCCTTTGAAATGGCCTGGTTCCAAAGTCAGGAGGTGCTGCGCCACCTCAACGCAAGCGAAGCCGATGCACAAATCTATGGCCGTCTGGCCACCTCCGTCATTTACGGCAATGCCTTGCGCCGCGCCGCGCCCAGCGTCATTGCCCGCAACCGGCTTGGTCAGTCCGGGTTGTGGCGCTTTGCTATCTCGGGCGACCTGCCGATCGTCCTGATGCGCATCGGCGACTTGAACCGCATCGATTTGGTAAAACAGGTGCTGCTAGCCCATGCCTATTGGCGGATGAAGGGCCTGGCTGCGGACCTGGTGATCGTGAACGAGGATTTCTCGGGCTACCGTGCGGTTCTGCAAGACCAGATCATGGGGCTGATCAACTCGGGTCCCGAAGCGCAAATTATCGACAAACCGGGTGGGGTCTTCGTGCGGCGTGCCGAAGAACTTTCCGAGGAGGACCGGGTCTTGTTCCAGACTGTCGCCCGCGTCGTGTTCAGCGACACCGCCGAGACCTTGGTCGAGCAGGTGGAACGCCGCGTGTCGGCAGAGCGTGTATCTGATCTTCTGGCACCAGTACAGCGACCGGCAGTTGACCGGGTCTATCCGCTGTCAGCGCGCGAACGCATTTTCTGCAACGGCCTGGGGGGCTTCACGCCCGACGGACGCGAATACGTCGTCACCCTCGAGCCTGGTCAGAATACGCCGGCGCCGTGGGCCAATGTCATCGCCAGCCCGCACATTGGCACGGTCGTCAGCGAGAGCGGGAGCGCCTATACCTGGGTGGAAAACGCGCACGAGTTCCGGCTGACCACTTGGCACAATGACCCGCTTAGCGACAGCAGCGGCGAAGCGCTATACATCCGCGACGAGGAAACGGGTGCATTCTGGTCGCCAACGCCGTTGCCCGCCCGCGGCCGGTCCGGGTATGTGTGCCGGCACGGGTTTGGGTACAGCGTGTTCGAGCATTACGAAGCCGGCATCTCTTCGGAACTGTTCACCTACGTCGCCATGGACGCACCGGTGAAGTTCGTGGTGGTAAAGCTGCGCAACCATACCAGGCGCCCGCGTCGATTGTCGCTGACCGGGTATTGGGAGCTGGTGCTCGGCGAGTGGCGACACGCCAATCTGATGCACATTGTGACCGAAACGGATCCCCGCAGCGGGGCGCTGCTTGCCCGCAATGCTTACGGCCGCGAATGCGCCAATCGGGTGGTCTTTGCGCAGGTCAGCGAGCTGGAGCGTACGGTGACCGGAAACCGAACAGAGTTCATTGGCCGCAACGGCTCGCTGGCCAACCCGGCGGCGATGCGCCGCAAGCGTTTGTCGGGCAGAACCGGTGCGGGCCTTGATCCGTGCGCCGCGATCCAGACCCAGATCGAACTGGCCGAAGGCCAAGAGCGCGAGATCGTGTTCATCTTCGGCGCGGCCCACAACAGCGACGAAGCGCAGCATTTCATCCAGCGCTTCAGCGGACCGGCTCGCGCACGGCAGGCATTGGAAACGGTGTGGGAACACTGGAACCACACCTTGGGCGCGGTGCACGTGGAGACGCCGGATCCGGCGCTGGACGTATTGGCTAACGGCTGGCTGGTCTACCAGACCTTGTCCTGCAGGCTGTGGGGCCGGAGTGGTTATTATCAGTCCGGCGGCGCCTACGGTTTCCGCGATCAATTGCAGGACACCATGGCGTTGATCCATGCGACACCGTGGCTCGCCCGCGAGCAGTTGATCCGTTGCGCCGAGCGCCAGTTCCTCGAGGGCGACGTGCAACACTGGTGGCATCCGCCCAACGGGCAAGGCGTGCGCACCCATTTCTCCGATGACTATCTGTGGCTGGCGTATGCAACCTGTCGTTATGTGCTGGCGACCGGGGATACGGGCGTACTCGACGAATCCGTCCATTTTCTGGTAGGCCGCGAGTTGATTCCGGAAGAGGAGGCTTACTACGACCAGCCGCAACGTTCGACTGAAGCGGCAAGCCTCTATGAACATTGCGTGCGTGCTATCAAACATGGTTTGCGCTTCGGCGCACATCAATTACCGCTGATGGGTTGCGGCGACTGGAACGATGGCATGAATCTCGTCGGTCGTGATGGCAAGGGCGAGAGCGTTTGGCTGGCGTGGTTCCTGTACGAGAACCTTGAGTTGTTTGCCGGCCTGGCGCGTGGCCGAGACGACGCGGCCTTTGCCGAAGTTTGCACCGGGCAGGCGGCGCTGTTGCGCAACAACATCGAGGCCAATGCCTGGGACGGCGCTTGGTATCGGCGCGCCTATTTCGATGATGGCACCCCCTTGGGCTCGTCCGACAATGACGAATGCCAAATCGATTCGATCAGCCAGAGTTGGGCGGTCATTTCGGGAGGTGGCGATCCCCTGCGAGCCCGCCAGGCGATGGCTGCGGTGGACCAACGCCTGGTGCGACGCGATGCGCAGTTAATCCAACTGCTCGCCCCGCCCTTCGATAAATCAGACCTGGAGCCCGGTTATATCAAGGGCTACGTGCCCGGCGTCCGCGAGAACGGCGGCCAATATACCCATGCCGCGATTTGGGCCACGACGGCGTTTGCCATGATGGGTGACCGGGAACGCGCCTGGGAATTGTTCGCCATGCTCAATCCCGTCAATCACGGCAGCACGCCTGCGGAGATCGAACGCTACAAGGTCGAGCCGTACGTCATGTGCGCGGATATTTACGGGGCGCCGCCACACACCGGCCGGGGCGGTTGGACGTGGTACACCGGGGCGGCGGGCTGGATGTACCGGCTGACCGTGGAAACACTACTGGGCCTGCAACTGGAAGTGGACCATCTGCGCATTGCACCGTGTATCCCGGCCCATTGGGAGTCGTACAAAATCCACTACCGCTATCGCGAAACCGTCTACCATATCACCGTCCAGCGCGTCGGTGAACAGTCGGAGCAGGTGATCCGCGTCACGGTGGACGGCGTCGAACGCCCCGACAACATCATTCCGCTGATCGACGACCGCCAGGATCACGCGGTCGAAGTGAGAATAATGGCATCACCCCCAGTTCACTCATAACCAAGGAGATAAACATGAACATGACTTTAAGCCTCGCCCCGCTGGTTTCGCTGATCGCCGGCATTCTCATTCTGCTGGTGCCGCGTCTGCTGAACTACATCGTCGCAATCTATCTGATTATTATCGGCTTGATCGGGCTGTTCGGCGGGAGCGGTTTTCATATCCGGTGATAGCAGCGCGAAGAATTACGACCAGTGTCGCTGGCAAAGTGTGCCAGGGTGGTATCGCTCTATCCGCAGAGGTTGATCAAACCAGCTAAATCTGATGAACGCAACAACCAAAACAGCCCTCTACGAGGGTTTGGTGACTAAAGCCGACCACCAGGCCAGCCGGCTTCTTTCATTATTCATGCGGTTATCGCGGTTATCGTTTAAGTAAGTGCCATGGGTGTCTGACCCCATGTGTTTTGCTATAAATACCAAGGAGCCATGTTATGCCCTATAAAACCAATAAAGATTTACCAGAAAATGTAACCAATGTACTTCCTGCCCATGCACAGGATATTTACCGGGAAGCATTTAATCGCGCCTGGCAGGAATATGCGAGCCCTGAAGAACGCCGGGGAGATGCTTCCCAGGAAGAAACGGCGCATAAGGTGGCATGGTCAGCGGTGAAGAAAAAATATGAAAAGACCGGTGATACGTGGGCAGCAAAAGAATGATTATAGTGTGTAGTGTGTATCTGGGAAGCTAATGTAAAAATTCCCAAGGGTTGATGCCTGACGTGAAGCCGGACCAGGGCGACAACCGATTCAACAGAGGAGAGTCTTATGGCTAAGTGCATGCCGGCGATGCAGGCCGCTGTTCGACAAGATACGGCGCGGCCGATACTCATGCCAAAAGAAGCGCACCACGCACCGTGACCGTGATTGCCTGCCCGGATGCCGAATGACCGCTGCGTGTCGGTGCGCGTGGTTCAAGGGAATTGAACTCAATCCGGTATGTGCGATAGCGTACAGATATCGCCTGGTGTTTCGAATACCCTGCAGGACAATACAGTACGCCCGCGCCGACACGCGGAAATGTCGAGTCTGAATTCCTTAATGCATTCTAAATTTGTGGAACTCCTGACCCACCGTGAACAATGTGCCTGCCAACAAGCAGCAAGTTTCCGCGGCCCCGTCTCCACCAACGGTTGTCGTCAGCGGCGATGGCGATCGTCTCGCGCTAGCGGGTGCGCTTGAAATAGTCACGCTCCTCGAAGCAAGAAATTTCCTGAAAAAATGGTCGAGGAAAGGACCATCCCACGTGCTTGATATTTCCGGGATCGACAGTCTGGACACGCCGGGTGCGCTGTTTCTGTGCGGTCTTCGTGACAAGGGTGTGGAACTCACCGGCATCCGCGCCGAACACCTGGCGCTGCTCGATCTCATCTGCGGGCTCGACCTCAAGCCGTTACCGAAAGTAGAATCCGTTCCACAGTGGCGCCAGATCATTATCCAACTCGGCAAAGGGGCACACGATGCCAGGCACGAGGCGCTCGATGTCATCACTTTTGTCGGTCGTGCAGCGAGTTGGACCCTTAACGCCCTGATGCACCCGCATTGCCTGCGCCCGGCTGCTATATCACGGCATGTAACGGAAACCGGCATTCATGCGCTGCCCATCATCGGTCTGATGGCCATCATGATCGCGGTTGTCATCGGCTATCAGGGGGTGGCCCAGCTGCGCCCCTATGGCGGCGAGGATCTCACCATCGACCTGGTGGCGGTATCGGTATTGCGCGAAATGGGCGTGTTGATCACGGCCATCATGGTAGCTGGCCGCTCGGGCTCCGCCTTCACCGCCGAAATCGGCGTCATGCAGACGCGCGAGGAAGTCGACGCGCTCAAAGTGATGGGCATCGAGCCCATGCAGGTGCTGGTCGTGCCGCGGGTGATCGCGCTGGTCATCACCCTGCCGCTGCTCACGTTTTTTGCCGACATCCTGGGCCTGATTGGCGGCGCCGCGATTGCCCAGTTCCTGCTGGATGTATCGCCGACGCAATACCTGACGCGCTTGCCGCACGTTGTCGACGGCAGCGATCTCTTTGTCGGTCTGGTCAAAGCGCCGATCTTTGCTTTCTTCATTGCCATCGTCGGCTGCATGCACGGACTCCGGGTGAGCGGCTCGGCGGAGAGTGTCGGCCGGGAGACCACCCGCGCCGTGGTGAAATCGATTTTCCTGGTCCTCGCGCTCGACGCACTCTTCTCCATCCTGTTCGAACTCCTTGGCATATGAACAGCCGGGCCAAAGCGCATTCCGAACCGATCCTTTCTGCGCAAGGTATCGTCAACCGGTTCGGCAAGCAGGTGGTACACGATAAACTCAACCTCGACATCGCGCGTGGCGAAATCATCGGCATCGCCGGCGGATCGGGATCAGGCAAGTCTGTCTTGCTCAAAACACTGGTTGGCCTGCACCAGCCTGATGCCGGCGAAGTTTTCCTCAACGGCAAGTCGGTTCAATCCATCGGCGCGGCGAAAAAGGCTGCTCTCATCGGTGTGCTGTTTCAGCAAGGGGCATTGTTTTCCTCGCTGACGGTCGCGCAGAACATCATGCTGCCGATGTGCGAGCATACGGCGCTGCCGGCCAAAGAGCAGGAACAGATCGCGGCGATGAAACTAGCGCTTGCCGGTTTGCCGGCAGATACCGGCATCAAGTTTCCCTCCGCGCTTTCCGGCGGCATGGTGAAGCGCGCTGCGTTCGCGCGGGCCCTCGCGCTCGACCCGAAGATTCTTTTTCTCGACGAACCCACCTCCGATCTCGACCCGATCGCCGCAGGCGGCATCGACGCACTGATCCGGCAGCTCAACCATAGCCTCGGGATTACCGTCGTTATCGTCACGCACGATCTCACAACCTTGTTTACCGTCTGCGACCGCATCGCCGTGCTGGTCGACAGGAAAATAACCGTCGACACGGCGGACAAGCTGATGAAATCCGACCATCCGTGGATTCACGATTTTTTTCACGGGCCGAGGGCGGAAGGCGCAATGAAAGCAAGGAAACCAAGCCATGGAAACTGACAAGCACTATTTTTTCGAAGGGCTGTTCATCATCGGGTTCTCCGTTGCCGCAGCAATTTTTGCCGTGTGGCTGGGAAGTGCCGGCCGCCATGATGATGTGCTCTACCGTATCCATTTTCCCGAATCGGTAAGCGGGCTCACGGTCGGCGATACAGTGAAATACCGGGGTATCGATGTCGGCACAGTCAAGTCGATGATTATCGATCCTGACAATTCGCGCCTGGTACTTGTGGATGTGAGGTTGCGCAAGGAAACCCCGGTCAAGACCGACACCCGTGCCACCCTCGCTCTGAAAGGCATCACCGGTGTCGTTTTTATCGAGTTGAACGGTGGAGACCCGGCGGCGAAGACCCTGCTTGCGGTCACGCCCCCGGACAAGATTCCCGAGATTCCATCGGAAAAAACCGGCCTCAAAGCCATGCTCGACGAGTTGCCGAAGCTGGTCGAGAAATTCGGCGCTTTGGAGGACCAGATCAAGAAAGTCGTAACGAACGTCGGTGCGCTGACAGATAAGGTCAAGGCCAACCCTTCCCTGCTGCTCAGACGCCCTGAGAAGGAGAACAATGATGCCCGAAGGAAGTGAGAGGAAATCGTAATCCGTTCCTGAAGATTCCCCTCATTTGCTATCTTCATGGCTCACGGAAAGGGCCCTCAATAAGAAGCACACTGTACGATCAGTTGTCACTTTGTTCAGTGCAGTGCCATCTGCGTATTTGCGAGAATTAGCATCTATCATTAATTACTGAAATCAGTAGCGCAACCGTAGCCATGGCTCGGCACCTAAAGATCAAGGAGAAAATGAAATGGCAAAAATCGAAGAGATGGAATTGGAGGGACATCGCAGTCAAATTATCGCTGACGTGAAAAGCTTGGTCGAAAAGTATCGCGCCATATTCGATTGGGATGTACCGGAAATCGATCAAGGCGTTGCGGATAAACTAATCCTGGTGGAAATGCGCAAGGCCTTGGATGATATCGAAAAGAAATTGCTAGGCTAACAGAACCTTGGGGCCTGTGTACCTGGTTCAGTCATCTGAATATCCGAGTAAAACGGGGTGAAATAACACCATTTAAAGGAGCGTCAAAATGAAGAAATCACTTCCGCCGCACGATCCCATCGAGTCTATGGGTGAAGCTTATGAATTGTTGCTGGAGAAGGCGCAGCAGAAAGCGCATCAAAGCGGTGCCGCCGTCCACCAAATGATCGCTGAGATTCGGGGCGATATCGTGGCCTTGACCAAGTTTAGTGAAGATGAAGTTGTCAAACTGGAAGCCTATGTGAAACGGGACCTGAACGATGCTGCGGGGTATCTGGACAAGACCGGCAAGGATTTGAAGGAATGGGTGGGCTTTGACGTGGAGTTGATGAAGCGCGAATTTTGGGATCGTTTTTCCGCAGCGGCGGATCAGACCACGAAAGCGCTGTATCGATTAAAGCAACAGGCGGCAAGCGCCGAATATCATACCGGTGAGCTCACTGGGCTAGGAACGCTGGTTTGCGATCAGTGTGGTGAAAAATTGCATTTTCACAAACCGGGCCACATCCCCCCTTGCCCCAAGTGCAACAGTACGCACTTTCATCGGCAGAATTTTGAATAATTCAGATCGCAATTTCCAGGTCACAGTCCCGACAAGGAGATCAAGGCTACTAGTCACAAATAAAACGAGATGCGCCCACTAGCATCCTGTCGGGCTTGAAGAATCGAAGCGAAGTGGGTTAAGCAGGCAAGCCGAGTAGCGGATGGTGGCAAACTTCGGCTGGGCGAGGGCATATTTTGCGAGCCTTTGCCTTACGGCTAACTGTCGTTTCCTGGGCTCTATGTGCGTTAACGCACAGCACGTCCCGTGAAGAAGTGGCAGACTGTTTTCATAATTAACGAAAACAGTTTACCCCGGAGGTTGGATATGCATTTTTCATCCACTAAAACCAAAGAAACCGCGACAGCGTCTGCTCCTCCATCTGTCCTAAAAGTGGGCATCTGGCTTCTTCTGAGGCGCGCCAAACTTGGCCTGCGGCTGGTAAAAGGATGGATTTTCCGGGGTGGTTCCAGTAGACGGCTAACCCATAGTGTGGGCAAGAGAGATTCCTGCGAGATGCGAAAGCTGTGTGGCGGGCATGACAAGAACAAACAGGGGCGCTGAGATGGGCAATACCTATAGCCACACGACGCCGACTGATGCGCTGGTGATCTTCGGCGTGACCGGCGACATCGCCTACAAGATGATCTTTCCGGCGCTCTACGCGATCGCCAAGCGCGGCGCCCTCAGCGTGCCGGTGGTAGGCGTCGCCGCCCCGAAATGGAGCCTGGCGCAACTGCGCAAACAGGCGACGGACAGCATCAAGCAAGCGGGCAGGATCGATGACCGGGACGCCCTCGACCACCTTCATTCCCTGCTCCAATACGTGGACGGTGATTACAACGAACTAGCAGCCTGTCGGACTTAAAGAATCGAAGCGCAGAGGGTCAGGCAGGCAAGCCGCGTTGCGGCTGCTCGCAAAAATGAACTGGTCGAGGGCAGATTTTCCCGATTTTCAAGCCAATAGTTATTCATATTGGCGAAGGAAAGCTGGGAAATATGCACCGGCCAGCTCATTTTGCAGCCGATTTCCTTTAAGCCCGGCAGGCTGCTAGGTACGTTCAAAGCGCTCAAGCAGGTGCTGGGCGACGCCCGATGCCCGACCCACTACCTCGCCACCCCACCCGCGCTGTTTGCCATGGTTATCAAAGGGCTCGGTGCTACGGGCCTGGCCGATCAGGCGCGTGTCATCGTCGAAAAACCGTTCGGGCGCGATCCGGCCTCCGCGCGGGAGTTCAACCGCATTGCGCTGTAGGTGTTTGTGGTAACGCGCTTAAGGGGCAAAGCGTGTATGCTGTACGCGTGATGCCCATCCCGCTTAGGCGATCATTCAGAGACCGCAATGGATACCCCGCAGAGCCCCAATCAAAACCATCTTCTCGCCGCTCTGCCCACGGCTGAATTCGAGCGCATCGCTCCCCACCTGGAGTTGGTCGCGATGCCGCTGGGCGAAGTTCTTTGTGAATCCGGCGGCCAGTTGCAGCACGTCTATTTTCCGACGACCGCCATCGTGTCCCTGCACTACGTCATGGAGAACGGCGCATCGTCCGAAATCGCGGGAGTGGGCAATGAGGGCGTACTCGGGGTTTCACTTTTTATGGGCGGCAATACCACGCCCAGCCGGGCCATCGTGCAGACTGCGGGCCACGGTTACCGACTGAAGGCGCGGTTGATGATGGAGGAATTCAATCGCGCTGGGCCGATGATGCGTTTGATGCTGCGCTACACCCAGGCATTAATTACCCAGATATCTCAAACTGCGGTCTGCAATCGGCATCATTCGGTGGAGCAGCAACTGTGTCGCTGGCTGTTGCTGACTCTCGATCGATTGCCCTCGAATGAATTGACCATGACACAGGAATTGATTGCCAGCATGCTCGGCGTACGCCGCGAAGGCATTACGGAAACCGCCGGGAATTTGCAGCGCGCTGATTTGATTAGTTACCGCCGGGGTCACATCACCGTGCTTGATCGATCGGGATTGGAATCCCACACTTGTGAATGCTACAACGTAGTCAAGAAGGAATTCCATCGCTTGCTGTGCGATGTCCGTAATCGCCAGGATCCCTCAGCCAGTCCCGGTTAATCCTTGGTCCTGCTTCACGCTTTGCATTAAATCTTCGCGTTATGTGTGGTAACGCACGGAGAGCGGCAGGCTTAATCGCTACAATGCAGAATGCCTGCTCAAGCATTCATCCACGGACTCAATTTACTCCCCCCGGCACCTGCAAGCAAAAGCATGTAATTTTTTGTGCAGGATGAGCGTATAAGTAGGTGAGGTGCTGCTCAACACCTTTGGCCGCGCGATCCGCCAGACTGATTCACGCTTTAACAGAGGTAAGCCATGCCCAAAAAATATCGCGACCCCGCCATTCTCAACCCCGCCGCTGACACGGCGGAAGGCATCACCGAGATCCGACGCCAGGAGGCCTTGCTTAAAACCGGGGCCCTGCAGAGCGCGACTCTCAACAGCGCCAATTTCTCGAGCATCGCCACCGACGTGAAGGGCGTCTCCAGATATTCACCGTTGGCGCCGAGCGCATGCTGGGCTACGCGGCCGCCGAAGTGATGAACAAGCTCTTCCTATGCACAGCACTTAATGCGACAGAATCCTTGCGATCCACAAAAGAGGACCAAAAATGAAAGTTGTAACCACAGGACAAGCATCGCAGGGGGAACTTGACCCAAAACTGTTATTGAGCGTCTTGACGGCGGTTAAAAAAGGGGACTTTTCGGCGCGCATGCCGCTGGACTGGATCGGCATCGACGGCAAGATCGCCGACACGCTCAACGACATCATTGCGCTGAACGACAAAGCATCCCTCGGCATCGACCACATCAGCAAGGTGGTGGGCAAGGAAGGGAAGCTGGCGACGCGCATTCCGTTGGGATCTGTCGGCGGCGCATGGGCGCGCCAGATCGAGTCGGTCAATACGCTGATTTCGGATCTCGTCTGGCCCAGCACGGAAATGGCGCGCGTGATCGGTGCGGTGGCCAAGGGGGATATGATCCAGAAGATGGACGTGGAAGTGGACGGCAAGCCGATTCAGGGCGAATTTATGCGCACCGCCAAAATCGTCAACACCATGGTGGACCAGCTCGGCGCGTTCGCCGGGGAGGTGACGCGGGTGGCGCGCGAAGTGGGCACCGAGGGCAAGCTCGGCGGCCAGGCGCAGGTAGTGGGCGTAGCCGGCATCTGGAATGACCTCACCGTCAACGTCAACCTGATGGCCGCCAACCTGACCAACCAGGTGCGCAACATTGCGGTGATCACGGCTGCGGTCGTCAGCGGCGATCTGTCGCAGAAGATCACGGTGGATGCGAAGGGCGAGCTCTTGGCGCTGAAGAACACCGTCAACACCATGGTGGACCAGCTCGGCGCGTTCGCCGGGGAGGTGACGCGGGTGGCGCGCGAAGTGGGCACCGAGGGCAAGCTGGGCGGCCAGGCGCAGGTAGTGGGCGTGGCCGGCATCTGGAAGGACTTGACCGACAACGTGAACTCGATGGCCGGTAACCTGACCGGGCAAGTGCGCAACATTGCCCTGGTTACCACCGCTGTGGCCAACGGCGACTTGTCGAAGAAGATCACGGTGGACGTGAAGGGCGAGATCCTGGAGTTGAAGAACACCATCAACACCATGGTGGATCAGCTCAACGCATTCGCGGGTGAGGTGACGCGGGTGGCGCGCGAGGTGGGCACCGAGGGCAAGCTGGGCGGTCAGGCACAGGTGCAGGGCGTGGCCGGCACGTGGAAGGACCTGACCGACAACGTCAACTCGATGGCCGGTAACCTGACCGGGCAAGTGCGCAACATTGCCCTGGTTACCACCGCTGTGGCCAACGGCGACTTGTCGAAGAAGATCACGGTGGACGTGAAGGGCGAGATCATGGAGTTGAAGAACACCATCAACACCATGGTGGATCAGCTCAACGCATTCGCGGGTGAGGTGACGCGGGTGGCGCGCGAGGTGGGCACCGAGGGCAAGCTGGGCGGCCAGGCGCAGGTGAAGGACGTGGCCGGGACCTGGAAGGACTTGACCGACAACGTCAACTCGATGGCCAGCAACCTGACCGATCAGGTGCGCAACATTGCGGTGATCTCGACTGCGGTCGTCAACGGCGATCTGTCGCAGAAGATCACGGTGGATGCGAAGGGCGAGCTCTTGGCGCTGAAGAACACCGTCAACACCATGGTGGACCAGCTCGGCGCGTTCGCCGGGGAGGTGACGCGGGTGGCGCGCGAAGTGGGCACCGAGGGCAAGCTCGGCGGCCAGGCGCAGGTCGTGGGCGTGGCCGGCATCTGGAATGACCTCACCGTCAACGTCAACCTGATGGCCGCCAACCTGACCAACCAGGTGCGCAACATTGCGGCGATCTCGACTGCGGTCGTCAACGGCGATATGTCGCAGAAGATCACGGTGGATGCGAAGGGCGAGCTCTTGGCGCTGAAGAACACCGTCAACACCATGGTGGACCAGCTCGGCGCGTTCGCCGGGGAGGTGACGCGGGTGGCGCGTGAGGTGGGCACCGAGGGCAAGCTCGGCGGCCAGGCGCAGGTCGTGGGCGTGGCCGGCATTTGGAATGATTTGACCGACAACATTAATGCAATGATTCGCAGTCTCAAGGATACCACCGACAAGAACATCGAGCAGGACTGGCTCAAGACCAACCTGGCACGATTCACGCGCCTGTTGCAGGGCCAGCGCGAAATGCTGACGGTGTGCAAGCTCATCCTGTCCGAGTTGGCGCCGCTGGTGAAGGTCCAGCACGGCGTATTCTACGGCATGGAAGGGGAAAATGACGACGCCCGTCTTGGTCTCCAAGCGAGCTATGCCTACAAGGAGCGCAAGAATCTGCCGAAGCAATTCCGTTTGGGCGAAGGACTGGTCGGGGAGTGCGCTCTGCAGAAGCAGCGCATCCTGCTCACCAACGTGCCGAGCGACTATGTGCAGATCAGCTCCGGCCTTGGGGAAGCTACGCCCATGAACGTCGTGGTGCTGCCGGTGATGTTCGAAGGGGTGACCAAAGCCGTCATCGAGTTGGCGTCCTTCGAGCGTTTCAGCCCCATCCATCTCTCCTTCCTGGAACAGCTCACCGAGAGCATCGGCATCGTGCTCAATACCATCGAGGCCAACTCGCGCACCGAAGCGCTGCTGCAGCAGTCGCAAAAAATGACGGTGGAGATGCAAACCCAGGGGGAGGAGTTGCAGCAGATAAACGTCGAGCTGGAGAGCGCCAAGTCAGTGGCGGAAAAGGCCAACCTCGCGAAATCGGATTTTCTTTCCGGCATGAGCCATGAGTTGCGCTCCCCGCTCAATGCGATCCTCGGTTTCGCCCAACTAATGGAGTCGGGCTCGCCGCTGCCAACGCCTACCCAAAAGGCCAGCATCGACCGGATTCTCCAGGCGGGATGGTATCTGCTGGAGTTGATTAACGAAATCCTCGATCTCGCGTTGATCGAGTCCGGCAAGCTGTCGCTGTCGCTGGAACCCATATCGCTGCCCGAAGTGCTGTTCGATTGCCAAACCATGATCGAACCGCAGGCGCAAAAAAGCGGCATCCGCATGAGATTTCCTCAGATCGAAATCCCTTACTTTGTTAAAGCCGATCGGACCCGGGTGAAGCAGGTTTTCATCAATCTGCTTTCCAACGCGATCAAATACAACCGCGCGGGGGGAACAGTCGAAGTGACGTATAGCGCGAACACAGCGGAGCGCATACGCATCAGCGTGCAGGATACCGGCGAAGGATTGTCCCCAGAAAAACTCGCACAACTGTTCCAGCCGTTCAATCGTCTCGGACAAGAGGCCAACGCCGCGGAAGGCACCGGCATCGGCCTGGTGGTGAGCAAGCGGCTGGTCGAATTGATGGAGGGCGAAATCGGTGCGGAAAGCACCGTTGGGGTGGGCAGTGTGTTCTGGATCGAACTGAACTTGGCGGCTGAACCACAACTTGCCGCCAGCGCAGACGAACCGCTTGCGCCAATTCAAGCGCGTGTTCAGCATGACGCTGCGTTGCGCACGCTGCTGTATGTAGAAGACAACCGGGCAAACATGCAGCTGGTCGAGCAAATCATCGCGCGTCGTCCCGACATGCGCTTGTTGAGTGCGGGGGATGGCACGCGCGGCATCGCGCTGGCGCGCATCCATCAGCCGGAAGTGATCCTGATGGACATCAATCTGCCTGGCATCAGCGGTATCCAAGTGCTGAAAATCCTGAGTGAAGATCCGGCAACGGCGCACATTCCGGTGATTGCCATCAGTGCCAATGCCATGCCACACGATATCCAGAGAGGCCTGGAGGCAGGATTCCTCCGCTATCTCACCAAGCCTATCAAGGTCAAAGAGTTCATGGATGCGTTGGACATGGCGCTGGAACTTGCGGAAACAGGATTAGAAGGCGCAATTGACACGGGATCCCCGTGATGTTGAGTGCCGCCGACATCCTTAACGCCAGGATTCTGATCGTAGATGATCAGGAAGCCAATGTGCAGTTGCTGGAGCAAATGCTGCATGAAGCCGGCTATCAGTGCATGACGTCGACGATGGATCCGCATACCGTCTGTGCGCTGCATCGCGCCAACCACTACGACCTGATCCTGCTCGATCTGCAGATGCCCGGCATGGATGGCTTCCAGGTAATGGAAGGCCTGAAGGAAACCGAAACCGATGGCTACCTTCCGATACTCGTGCTCACGGCCCAACCGGGCCACAAGCTGCGGGCGCTGGCCTCCGGCGCAAAGGATTTCGTAGCCAAACCGTTTGACCTGGTCGAAGTCAAGACGCGAATTCACAACATGCTGGAAGTGCGGTTGTTGTACAAGCAACTCGAACATTACAACCAAATGCTGGAATCTTTGGCGCTGCATGACGCGCTGACCGGGCTGCCGAATAGACGGCTTTTAATGGACAGACTTTCGTTGGCCATCGCCCATGCGCGCAGGAACAAGCGCACTATGGCGGTGATGTATCTGGATTTGGACGGGTTTAAAGAGATCAACGACACCTTGGGCCACGATGCGGGAGACACGCTGCTGAGGATGGTTGCCGATCGCCTGGTGGCCGCGGTGCGTCAAGAGGACACGGTGGCGCGCTTGGGTGGCGACGAATTCGTGATCGCGTTGTGGGAATTAACTCATGCCGACGGTGTGACCAAGCTGGTGTCAAAAGTGATACAGGCCGTGTCACAACCCTATAGCATTCAAGGCCGCGACGTGAGCATGACCACCAGCGTCGGTGTCGGCATTTATCCCACGCATGGCGAGGAAGTGAAGACGCTGATGAAAAGCGCGGATCTGGCCTTGTATGAGGCTAAGCATTCAGGCAAGAACGATTATCGCATCGCGCAAAGGCCTGTTGGCGGTGGCGCGTAGTTGATGTAATTTGTCCTCATAGGACTGTGTCTCATTGCAAATGAAAGAAAGCGAATTCCATGGTAAGTAGCGCCGACATCCTTAACGCCAGTATTCTGATCGTAGACGATCAGCAAGCCAATGTGCAGCTGTTGGAGCAAATGCTCCGTGAAGGCGGCTATGGGTGCATTACGTCGACGATGGATCCGCATACCGTCTGCGCGCTGCATCGCGACAACCACTATGACCTGATTCTGCTCGATCTGCAGATGCCCGGCATGGATGGCTTCCAGGTAATGGAAGGCCTGAAGGAAACCGAAACCGATGGCTACCTTCCGATACTCGTGCTCACGGCCCAACCGGGCCACAAGCTGCGGGCGCTGGCCTCCGGCGCAAAGGATTTCGTAGCCAAACCGTTTGACCTGGTCGAAGTCAAGACGCGAATTCACAACATGCTGGAAGTGCGGTTGTTGTACAAACAACTCGAACATTACAACCAAATGCTGGAACAAACAGTGCAGGAACGCACGGTCGAACTGCGCGAAAGCGAAGCGCGCTTTCGCCGTTTGACGGAATTGGCATCCGACTGGTACTGGGAGCAGGACGAGAACGGGCATTTCACCAAGGTTTACGGCCCGGTGCTGGAGATGCTCGGCACCCCGGTCGACGCCTTGCTCGGCGGAGCCCAGGAAGTGCAGGGGGCGCACTGGAATGAGGCTGAGCGCGCGACGCTCGAAGCGAACATAGCGGCGCGGCGGCCATTCCTGGATTTCGTCTACAGCCGGACCGATGCCGATGGTGCACATCAATATTTTCAGGTAAGCGGGGAGCCGATGTTCAACGTATCCGGCCGCTTTACCGGTTATCGCGGCGTGGGCCGGGACGTTACCGAGATCATGCGCGATAACGCTCGCCCGAATGCGGCATAAATCGAAACGATGTCTACGAACCACACAATTTATAATTCCAATTCCTGATAGAAACGCCGCATGTATCCCACCGACCGTTCGCCCTGACCTTTCGGCTGCGCTCAGGACTAAAGGCCTTGTCGAAGGGTGTGTGTGGTTCGACAGGCTCACCACGAACGGGTGTGGATTGGTGGCGTTTTTAATGCAAATTGGAATAACCTACTGGGCCACCTGCTGACGCTGATACTCCTTACGTTTCATTTTGAAGTAATCATCCCGCTCTACTTCATGCAACTGGCGGGCGTACTGATCGGTGGCGTTATACCAATGCTGCAACCGTTTCTCCAGCTGATCCTTGGGCGGTGTAGTCAACGCGGCAAGATAAGCATCAATAGCCAGGTAATAGCGCATGGTATTGCGTTCCACCACGCCGCGCACCCCTTGAATATAAACAGGCTGGCCATTGGGCAGTTTACCCGTGACGGTAAACCCGACCTTGTCCCTGCCGATTGTTGCCAGGTAGCCTTGCATGGCGAGGCGACCAGTTAAACCAAAGGCATAGGCATAGGTGAAATGCACAAAGGTGCGCCCCTCTTTAAGCGGTGTGGCTTCAATCCGGATGCGATAGTCATGGGTGCTCAAGGGGCCGCTCTCGGCATTGAGTTCCACTGCGAAATACTCCGGCGTCGCAATCACCCCGCGATAGTTGAACTCGGCACGATAGGCATCCGCCAGCGGCTGATCGTATTTCCTGCCGAGATCTACGGTGAGGACAGTGCCGGCCTTGTTGCCGGAAGCCTGACAGTATTTGATATTAATGTGCAGTATCAGCACATCGCACCAATGCGCCGGGTTGTTGAGCGCCGCGTTAACGGCGGCAAACGGATAATCGACCACGGCATAGATTTCGCCCTTCAAATCGTGCGAGGATTCCGCAGAATCAAGATAGAGCGCGCGTTTAAACTGATTGTTGCGTAGCTGTTTGCCCAATTCCGTGAACTTGGCGCGCAGCGGTACGGCGGACATATCCGGCTCGGTGGCGAAAGACTTCCCGGCTCCGAACCCTACCCCGCAGATAAGCACAAAAACCGGCATCCATCGCAACGGCCTTGCCTTGAATGCCTGACTAAAACGCATACGCTTTATCCTCATTCGAAAAATCTGCCGCATTGCAAAAACCCGGTTTGGATCAGCGCATGCTGACGGATTACAACCAGCGTGCCCACAAACGCGCCGCCCTTTCCTTGATGCGGGCGACGATCGAACGATTTCTCCACGCTTCGAGCGTAACGAGTTTGGACGATGCCAGGTCTTTCTCGAACAGGGCCTGCATTTGCGCACCGAAATCCTGCCCCAGCATGACTGCGTTGATTTCCTGGTTGTTGATGAAACTACGCCAGTCGAGATTGGTTGAGCCTACGGTTGACCAGACACCGTCTATGAGCGCGGTTTTGGCATGCAGCAATGCATCTTGCCGCTCATAGATTTTTACGCCGGCGCTCAGTAGCTCATCGTAATAAGAACGCGATGCGTAATACACCAGCATCGAATCTATTTTTTCGGGCAACAACAGCCTCACGTCCACGCCGCGCTGAACCGCCTCCTTCAGTGCGGCAAGCAGCTGCGGATCGGGGACAAAATAGGCATTGGTCAGAGAAATCCGGGTTTCCGCACTATTGATGGCAGAGAGCAAGGTTGCATAGATCTGGCTGTAAGGCTCCTCGGGCGAACTTCCGATGGCACGGACTACCTCATTGCCCTTGCTACCCGGCTCAGGGAAATAATTTCTAGATGCCAATGGCTCGCCTTTTTGCTCGCTCCATGCCGCCATAAACAGTTTCTGGAATTCGCTGACAACCGGCCCCGCCATACGCAAATGGGTATCACGCCATGGCGGGTTGTCTTTGGTCGATTTAGTTCTGCCAGTTGACCCGCTGGAATATACGCTGCTGATATTGATACCGCCGACAAAAGCGACCTGTCCATCCACGATCAATAGCTTACGGTGATCTCGCCGGTTGACTTGCCAGCCTTTACGCGCGAGGAGCGGATTAATCGGATTGAATTCCAGAACATTCACCCCACTTTCTTTCAGCGGTGTGAAAAATTCTTTTGGCGTGCTGATTGCCCCCACGCTATCGTAAATAAGGTTTACCTGCACACCGCTACGTTGCTTGCTGATCAATAGATCCGCAAACCGCCGCCCGATCTCATCATCTTCGATGATGTAGGTCTCCATATTGATATGATTCTTCGCATTCTCTATGGCTGCGAACATGGAGTTGTAAGTTGTCGGGCCATCGACCAGCAGCTCCACTTTGTTGCCCACCACCAGCGGGCTGCCGACAATCTCCGCTTCCAGTGCCAGATGTCTATCGAAGATATTAGTCTCTGCGCCATTGCTTTTAAGTCTGGCGAGAATCGCCTTGCTCTGCTGAGAAGTCAGGGGGCCATGCGCACCATCGAGCTGCACAGGATGCGATGGCTGCATCGCCATGTCGGGCACCATGACAGGTATTGAGCTACAACCTGCGAGCAGCGCCAGGCAAAGCGCTGCCGCAAGTTTTGCAATGCTCACATACCCAATTTTCTTTATAACCATCTGCCTCTCCTCCAAGCAGTTATCATGATCCGCCCGCACATTGAAGAATAGACAAATCCGCATAAGCAGTTAGCAGGTATCCAGTGTTACCGGGGCAAGCTCAATATTGGCCCTGACTATCCACTTTGTTTGTTCGCCAGCGCACAGACACGACAAGACTCCAGCGATAACCTGAGCATCATTGAGGCTGGAAGGTTGCCATGCCACAGCAAATTCAGTGCAGGGTGGCCAGTCGCAATAGTCAATTCACGATAAAGGAGACAAAAATGAACTGGGATCAAATCGAAGGGAATTGGAAACAATTGAAGGGCAATATCAAGCAGCAGTGGGGCAAGCTGACCGATGATCATTTGGATGTGATTGCAGGCAAGCGTGAACAACTGGCCGGAAAGATTCAGGAAGTCTATGGCCTCACTAAAGAGGAAGCGGAAAAGCAGATTGCCGATTGGCAGGCTAGCCAGAAAGACAAACCTCACTAACGCGATGCCTGTGTGGGCATGAATACGCCGCCCATCGCTTCACCCTGGACATATTAAACAACTTAAAGGAATCATCATGAATAAAATCAATATCAGTGCAATCGTGTTGGCAATCAGCCTTGCCTATAGTGTGAACGCCATGGCGCAAAACATGTCGAAGAGCGAATACAAAGCTGCCGAGAAAAACATCGTGGCCGAGTACAAGTCCGCCAACGACAGTTGTGGTTCATTCGCCGCTAACGCCAAGGATATCTGCATGGCCGAAGCAAAAGGCAAGGAAAAGGTCGCGAAAGCCGAACTCGAAGCGCAATACAAGCCTTCTAAAAAAGCGGACTACGAAGTCAGTGTTGCCAAGGCCGAAGCGGATTACACGGTAGCCAATGAAAAGTGCGATGACAAAGCCGGCAACGAAAAGGACGTTTGTGTGAAAGAAGCGAAAGCCGCATTGGTGAGCGCAAAAGCCGACGCCAAAGCACAGTTGAAATCCTCGAAGGCAAATGCAACGGCCCGCGAAGAGACCTCCGAGGCACGCATGAAGGCGCAAGAAAAAGGCAGCGAAGCGCGCCAGGACGCAGCGGCTGCCAAGCGTGACGCGGATTATACGGTGGCGAAAGAAAAATGCGATGCACTGGCGGGCGTCGCCAAGGAACTTTGTGTGAACAATGCAAAGAAGCTCTACGGCAAATAATCCGACGGGCAGGAATTTTCCTAGCACCGGATGTTTAACACGGAGGTATTCCAAATGAACACGATGCATAAATTAGCACTGAATGCGGTAGCTGTAACCGTGCTGTTCGGCCTGGGGGGATGTGCCGGAATGTCGACGCAGGATAAAAACACCGCGATCGGCGCCGGCGTCGGCGCTGTGGGCGGCTCCGTCCTGACCGGCGGCAGCGCTGTCGGCACGGTGGGTGGCGCTGCTGTAGGCGGCGTCATTGGCCACGAGATCAGCAAATAATACGCTTCATCTACGCTACAGCTGCGCCGGCCCTATGGGTGCGGGCGTGGCTGGATGCATAGCCCATGTCTAGCCTATACTATCGCCTTATGTGCGATACCGCACTGAAATGCCAAGCAATATGTAAAGAGTTAGCGCTGGTGTCGCATTCCGATGACAACCATGACGCCAACTTTGGTTTTCGAACTGGAGGTCACAAAATGCTGAAAATTCGCCACGTATTCATTGTGCTAGGGATGCTGATGTCATCAGTGGCTTCTGCTGCTGTTCAGGTGAGTATCGGTATCGGGCTTCCAAATATGAGCATCGGGATCAACCTGCCGGCATACCCGGAGCTTGTCCGCGTGCCAGGTTACCCGGTCTACTACGCGCCACGACTGGAAGCAAACTTCTTCTTTTACGACAGTATGTACTGGGTTTACCAGGACGATAACTGGTACGCGAGTTCCTGGTACAACGGACCCTGGGGGCTTGTGGGTCCAGAGGCTGTGCCGGTGTATGTCCTGCGTATCCCTGTGCGCTACTACCGCCAGCCTCCTGGATACTTCCGCGGGTGGCGTCCGGATGCACCGCCACGCTGGGGTGATCACTGGGGCCGTGACTGGGAACAGCGTAGAAGCGGTTGGGACAGATGGAATCGCAGCGCTGCCCCGGCACCAGCCCCACTACCTACCTACCAGCGGCAGTATTCAGGTGATCGGTATCCCCGACAAGTGGAGCAGCAGCAGGAGCTTCACCAGCGGAATTACCGTTACCAGCCGCGTGACCCCGTAGTGCGGCAACACTATCAGGAGCGGGCAGGGCAACGAGCGCCTGAGGAAAGAGGTTCCAGGCAGCAGAATATCCAGCGTTCTACTCCACGCCAGCAGGGTGGTCCAGCCGACCAGCGCGAGCAGTCACCGCAAAGGGGAGGCGAAGGCGTTCAGAGGTCAACCCCAGCCTCTCCACAACAAGGACGTCAGGAAATTCAGGATCGCAGGCAGCCGCCACAGCCAGGGGCCGCCCAGCGCGAGCAGCAGATGCCAAGATCGCAGGGCCGGGAAGAAAGACAGCAAGGCAAGGACGCCACACGCGAGCAGAAACGGAGGGGTCAAGGGCAAGAGCAGGAGCGAGGTCGGGATCGCAATGAGTAATGCAAGTTGAGCCGATCTCAGTGAACTTAAATACGTAACAACAGTAAAGTCATCGGCTCATGTCTTCGTGCGTTAATCAAGAACCACTAACAACAGGATATCCAACATGAAACGTTTTTTGATCGCAGCGGCGATAGCCGCAACCACCGTCACCACCCCGGCACTTGCTGCCGACGTTGGAGTCTCGGTCAGCATCGGCCAACCGGGCTTCTATGGCCAAATCGACATCGGCGACTATCCGCCGCCACAAGTGATCTATCGTCAGCCGTTAGTCATCGAGCGGGTACCGATGAGCCGCCCGCCGGTCTATCTGCGCGTACCTCCGGGCCACGCCAAACATTGGAGCAAGCACTGCCGCGAATACAACGCCTGCGGCGAGCGGGTCTACTTTGTGCAAGATAACTGGTACAACCGCGAGTATGTTCCGCGTTACCAGGAACAACATCGTGATCGCCAGTATGACCGCCGTGACGAGGGCAGGGATGATTATCGTGGGAAGCAAAAGAACGACCGCCATGGAAATGGCCATGGCCGTGATCACTAAGGTATTGGCGTAACAACTGTCCCGGCTCATACCTCCGCAATGTCGCGGGGGTATTTGTGCCCATCACCCCGCTAGTGGGGTGATTATTAATCTTCAGCATAGTCTACCTATTTCCACCGTCACGCACCCCGTCAACCAGGCGGCAGACGAGAGACTTGCTAACATCCGTTCATTCCGGGTAACCATTTGATGAGCAGCTCCACAGTGCCAACCGAGCAATCAAAGATTAGCGCCGTTATTCTGGCCGGAGGCCGGGCTCGGCGCATGGGTGGCGCCGACAAGGGGCTGCTGCTCCTGAACGGCCGCCCCCTGATCGCTTGGGTACTGGAACGCATTGCGCCACAGGTCGATGAGCTATTCATCAGCGCCAACCGCAACCTCGACCAATACCACCTCTTCGGTCACCCGGTGCTGCCTGACACAGCCCCCGACTTTCAGGGTCCGCTCGCCGGGCTGCTCCGCGCCATGACCGAAGCCGCCCACCCGCTGATTCTAAGCGTGCCGTGCGATACCCCTTTTCTGCCTGACGATCTGGTTGAACGATTGACTGTCGCGCTCGAGGAAAGCGGCGCAGACATTGCCATCCCGGTTTGCGGAGGGCAGGTTCACCGCGCAGTTTGCCTGTGCCGCCATAGTCTTCTGCCCGGCTTGGAAACTTTTCTCGCTCAGAATGGCCGCCGGGTCGGGGAATGGCAATCCATGCTTCGGCGCGTCGAAGTGCCATTCGACGACGAACTGAGTTTTCTCAACCTCAACACCCCCGACGAATTAGCCGCCGGCGGACAACCACTCGAAACTCGTTAGATTGTGCCGCCAGCCGCTATAGACCATAAAACAAAAATGGCCCGGCAGGAGTCCTGCCGGGCCATTTTCAGAAGCGGCTCAACTAGCCGAAGCGATGCTTGGCGCCCTTGCTTCTTTTACCCATTTCTTGATGCGCTGGGCATCGCCGATACGCGACAGTTTGCCCCAAGAATCGAGCAGCACGATCACCATCGGCCGGTTGGCGATATTTGCCTGCATCACCAGACAATGGCCAGCCTCGTTAATGAAGCCGGTTTTGGAAAGTCCGATCTCCCAGGTCTTGTTTCGCACCAGCATGTTGGTGTTCTTGAACTGCATGCGGCGCGGCCCGCCGCGCATTGCCACGTCATAGAAGCCCGTGGTGGTTATTTCACGGATCAAGGGATAAGCGTAAGCGGCGTTGACCATCTTGACCAGATCCTGCGCGGTCGAAATGTTATTGCTATTGAGGCCGGTAGAATCGACAAACCGGGTATGCGACATGCCAAGATTTTCCGCCTTGCGGTTCATCGCAGCGACAAAGGCCGGAAAACCGCCGGGATAAGCACGGGCCAAAGCTGCCGCCGCACGGTTCTCGGAGGACATCAGCGCCAGTTGCAGGGCCAATTGGCGACTAAGCGTGGTACCGACCTTGATCCGGGAGTGCGTACCCTTCAACGAGTCCCTGTCTTCGCCGCTGATGGCGATTTTCTCATCGAGGGGCAATTGCGCGTCCAGCACCACCATCGCCGTCATCAATTTGGTGATGGAGGCAATCGGCATGCGCGCATCGGTATTCTTGCCGAACAGCGTGCGGCCGGTCTTCTGATCCACAACCATCGCCGACGACGAACGCAGGTCGAGTCCGGAATTGCGGAAGGTGATCGGCGCTTCTTCGGTCGCGAGTCTGGTCTCGGCCTGGAGCACAATGCCCACAGCCTGATCCGTCTGGCTCTGCGCCTGGCCGATTTCGCCAGCTATTGATGCGGACGCAATGAACCACGCGCATCCCATCACCCAATTTAATCGCATGCTTCCTCCTTGGAACCCGAACTTAAGAACTTGCTTCAAAGTGTAACCCCATTCAGGAAAAATTGTAAAACCAATTTCTATACATATTAGCTCATCCCTATAATTTATCTAGATAAATAATAATCCTCATACAACCCGTTTCCCGCCCCGCCGGCGATAATTCTTCTGGCATTTTCACCACAACATGCCAATAATTAACTATAGTTAATGTATCGCCTAGTAGAAGAAAATATTAATGGAACCCGACAACCATGCGGTTCGCGTCGAACTGGAATCCAAACAAGCCGCTTTATTGCTCGAACGACTGGAAACTTTGCGTAGCGAATTAGGCAGGGTGGGCGAAGATCTAATCAATTTACTGCGAAGCGCGGGCGCTGCCCCGCTCGCAGAACCCGATTCGGCCTGCCGAAAAAAAGCCGGAAACGGCGAATAGACTGCTGCAGCAGGCCAAATAGTCACATCCGCCCTATCATCGCCTGACCGAAAGCCGAACAGGAAACCTGGGTCGCACCGGGCATCAGCCGCGCAAAATCGTAGGTTACATTTTTTGCGTCGATTGCCCGCTCCATCGACTTGACGATCAAATCGGCCGCCTCGATCCATCCCATGTGACGTAGCATCATCTCGGCAGACAGGATGATGGAACCGGGATTGACATAATCCTTGCCGGCATACTTCGGCGCAGTACCGTGGGTCGCCTCGAACATCGCCACGCTGTCGGAAAGATTGGCCCCCGGCGCGATGCCGATACCGCCTACCTGGGCTGCCAGTGCGTCGGAAATGTAGTCGCCGTTCAGGTTCAGGGTAGCAACCACGTCGTATTCGTCCGGACGCAGCAGGATCTGCTGCAAAAATGCATCGGCAATCACGTCCTTGATCACGATGCCATTGGGTAACTTCATCCACGGCCCGCCGTCCAGCAGTTCGGCGCCGAACTCGCGCTGGGCCAGCTCGTAGCCCCACTTCTTGAAGCCGCCTTCGGTGAACTTCATGATGTTGCCCTTATGCACCAGGGTCACCGAGCTGCGCTTGTTGTCGATGGCGTACTGGATCGCCCTGCGCACCAGCCTCTCGCTACCCTCGATCGAGACTGGCTTGATGCCGATCGCCGAGGATGCCGGAAAGCGAATTTTCTTGACGCCCATTTCATTCTGAAGAAAAGCGATCACCTTTCTGGCTTCCTCAGAATTGGCTTCCCACTCGATGCCGGCATAAATGTCCTCGGTATTCTCGCGGAAAATCACCATGTCGGTCTTTTCCGGCTCCTTGACCGGGCTCGGCACGCCCTGGAAATAGCGCACCGGCCGCAGGCAGACATAGAGATCAAGCATCTGGCGCAGCGCCACGTTGAGCGAGCGGATGCCGCCGGAAACGGGCGTGGTCAAGGGGCCCTTGATCGATACCACGTACTCCCTGATCGCCTGCACGGTTTCGTCGGGCAGCCAGGTATCGGGGTCGTAAACCTTGGTCGCTTTCTCGCCGGCGTAGATTTCCATCCAGGCGATCTTGCGGCGGCCGCCATAGGATTTTTCCACAGCCGCATCCACTACCTTGCGCATCACCGGCGTGATGTCCACGCCAGTGCCGTCGCCCTCGATGAAGGGAATGATCGGGTTGTCCGGCACATTCAGGGAAAAATCGGCATTCACCGTAATTTTGCTGCCCTGCTGCGGCACTTGAAATTTTTGCATCATGTTTGCTCCAGTATAATGTTTTCCATGAGCCGACTTATCCTGTTCAACAAGCCCTACGGCGTCATCACCCAATTCAGCAGCGACGGCAAGCATGCCACGCTGAAAGAATTCATTCCCCTGCCCGGCGTTTATCCGGCGGGACGCCTGGACACCGACAGCGAAGGGCTGCTCATTTTAACCGATGACGGTCCTTTGCAACACCGCATCAGCGACCCCCGCCATAAATTGCCTAAAACTTATTGGGCTCAGGTGGAAGGCATTCCTGACGAAGCCGCGCTGGAAAGCCTGCGCCGGGGGGTAGATCTGGGCGACTTCGTCACCCGGCCAGCCGAGGCTCGCCTCATTGAGGAGCCTCCGGGCTTATGGCCACGCACGCCGCCAGTCCGCTTCCGCAAGCAAATTCCCACCAGCTGGATCGAACTCGTCATCCGGGAAGGCAAGAACCGGCAGGTGCGGCGCATGACGGCAAAGGTCGGATTTCCCACCCTGCGCCTGATACGACACCGCATCGGCGATTGGACCCTCACCGGCCTGGCTCAGGGGGAATGGCGTGAAATAACGCTTTAACCTCAATACTTGAAAAAATTGGTATCCCGCTGTCAACCACACCACAAACCAGTCGTTATTGGATGTGACGCGCCATCGTGTCACTTGAATTTAAAACTTAACCCGTTGAATTAAAGGAATCCAAAATGAGCAAAATTCTGTCCGCACTGATCGCCGCTGCTTTCGCCGCTGTTACCTTCTCCGCCGTTGCTGCTGACGCTGCTGCTCCTGCTGCTCCTGCTGCTCCTGCTGCTGCCGAAGCGCCTAAGGCTGAAACGGCCAAGCCTGCCAAGAAAGCTAAAAAAACCCATAAAGCCAAGAAAGCCGCTAAAGCCAAAAAAGCTGCTGAACCTGCAATGGAAGCCGCTCCTGCTGCCAAGTAATACCGGCGCAAGAAATGAAAAAGGCGGGGTTTTCCCCGCCTTTTTTTATGGGTATCCTAAAACCAGTTGCGTTACGCCTGGCAAGTACCCACGGTTAGCGCTCATCCGCATCGGCTTTGCGTAACAGACGCATGCCGACAAGCGTGTAGCGCGTCTCCGGAGAATTCCAGTTGCGGTACGACGACCGGGCATAGAACGACCAGGTATGCCACGATCCGCCGCGGCGCACACGCACCTTGCCCGATGCTGGTCCCGGGGGATCATTGACCGGCGACATTGCGTAATAATTGTCGTCATACCAGTCTGCACACCACTCCCACGCGTTGCCGTGCATGTCGTAAAGACCCAGAGCGTTCGGCGCGAAACGGCCCACCGGGGCGGTGAACTCGAAACCATCGTACCCCGCTAGCGCATAGTCTTTCCACTGCGGCCAGTCCGCCTTTGTGTCGGCGGCGAAGGTGTTCGCGACCTTCAGCAAAGATTGCGGATCGTCGCCGCTGTGATAACGCGTTCGGGTGCCGGCGCGGGCGGCATATTCCCATTCGGCTTCGGTCGGCAGGCGATACTTTTTTCCTTCCTTCTCGCTGAGCCATTTGCTCATCGCCACGGCATCGTTCCAGGTGACATTCACCACCGGATGATCGTCCCCCTGTTTGAAACCGGGGTTGCGCCACGAATACTTCGGATTTCGCCCCTCGAAGGCATCACTCCGTTCCGATTTTTCGGGGTCATAATCGGGATTGTAGCCGTATCCGCCGGTGCCATCGGCCTCCGATTCCGGCTGGTAGCCGGACGCCTCCACGAACCTCCTGAATTGGCCGACCGTGACCTCGTGTTGCCCCAGGTAAAACGGCCGAGTGATGCGCACCTTATGCACCGGCGCTTCATCGACAAGCGCCAGGAAACGCTCGCGACCGTATTGCGGATAGGCGACTGCGAGCGCTTCGGGCGACTCGTCACTCCCCATCATGAACTCGCCAGCCGGGACCAAAACGAACTTCATGCCCAGCGAGTTCTCAATTTTCTTCGGTGAAGTTTCTCCTGGCTCGAACGACCACACGGGCGAGATCATCAGCGCAGCAAAAATAAAAGTCGTTGCACGTATCCACATATCGAGTCCCAGAATGGCTAAAGGAATCGATCCAGCAGCTTGCGGCTGCCCGGATCCAGCGTCTGGATATCCCGGATCAGGAAATGGATGCCGTTGCTGTCTGCGATAAGCAGGGTGGACGCGGCAAGGCGACGGATATCATCTTCCCCCTTGAGGATAAAGGTGGTGGGGCCACGATCGGTTTCCACCTGCCATGTGCTGGGCGTGGCAAAGCTGGAGACGCGGCGGATGCCGCGAATTTCCGGCATGAATTCCCGGCTCCCCAGCTCCTCTTCCAGAAGAATGCGTGATTCGTCCGGCAAGTCCGTCAGGCAATCGATCCAGGCCAGTTCGCGCCCGTCGGCAGTGACCAGTGCAATTCCCTCTGCGGGGGCGGCGATGGGAAAGGCGTGTACGGGCACCACTCCCTCATGAACTTCGCCGTCAGCGCCGGTAAAAACCAGCCTGCCGAAGGCATTGCGGGTGAGTTGGAAATCCATCGCCTTGTTCATGCAACGCCCTCCTTGGCTTCGGGCTCGGCATTCCACACCCTGTCGTCCATGTCGGTATCCACGTTGCGCGCTTGCGCCTGATAGAGGCGGAAATAGGCGCCCTCGCGGGCCATCAGCTCGTCATGATTGCCCACCTCGACGATCTGCCCGCGATCCAGCACCACCAGGCGGTCGGCGCGACGCAGGGTGGAGAGCCGGTGCGCGATGGCGATGGTGGTTCGTCCCTGAACCAGGTTGTCCAGGGCTTTCTGGATTTCCTTCTCGGTCGTCGAATCGACCGACGAGGTCGCTTCGTCGAGGATCAGGATGCGCGGATCGATGAGCAGCGCCCGGGCAATGGAAATGCGCTGGCGCTCGCCTCCCGACAGGGCTTGGCCGCGCTCTCCGGCCAGGGAGTCGTATCCCTGCGGCAGGCGCAGGATGAACTCGTGGGCGTGGGCGGCACGGGCGGCGGCAACGATTGCCGCCCGCGTGGCATCGGGTTTGCCGTAAGCGATATTCTCGGCGATGGTGCCGAAGAACAGGAAAGGTTCCTGCAGCACCAGGCCGATGTTGCGCCGATATTCGGATATCGGCAGGGAGCGGATGTCCACCCCGTCGACGCGGATCGAGCCCTCGGACACGTCGTAAAAACGGCAAATCAGGTTGGCCAGGGTGCTCTTGCCCGACCCGCTGTGCCCCACCAAGCCGATCATCTCGCCGGGGGCGATGGTCAGGTCGACTCCCCGGATAACCGTGCGGTTGCCATAGCGGAAACCGGCGTTGCGAATCTCGATCCCCCCCTGCACCTGCTCGAGGTGAACCGGGGTGGTTGGCTCCGGAACGCTGGATACGTGATCGAGAATATCGAAAATGCGTTTTGCTCCAGCAGCGGCCTTCTGCGTCACCGAAACGATGCGGCTCATCGAGTCGAGCCGCGTATAGAAACGGCTGATGTAGGCCAGGAAGGCGACCAGCACGCCCACCGTAATCTCGTTGCGCGAGACCTGCCAGATGCCGAAGGCCCACACCACGAGCAGCCCGACTTCGGTCAGCAGGGTCACGGTAGGCGTGAACAGGGACCAGATTTTGTTCAGCCGGTCATTGACCGCGAGGTTGTGCTGGTTGGCCTCGCGAAAGCGCGCCGCTTCGCGCTTTTCCTGGGCGAAGGCCTTGACCACGCGGATGCCGGGAATGGTATCCGCCAGCACGTTGGTCACTTCCGACCAGACCCGGTCGATCTTCTCGAAGCCGGTGCGCAACTTGTCGCGCACCACATGGATCATCCAGGCGATGAAGGGCAGCGGGAGCAATGTCACCAGCGCCAGCCAGGGATTGATCGAAAACAGGATCGCCGCGGTCATGAGGATCATCAGCACGTCCGTGGCGAAGTCCAGCAGGTGCAGCGAAAGGAACACGCAGATGCGGTCGGTCTCGGAACCGACACGGGTCATCAGGTCGCCGGTGCGCTTGCCGCCGAAATACTCCAGGGAGAGCCGCAGCAAATGCTCGTAGGTGGTCGTGCGCAGGTCGGCCCCGATGCGCTCGCTCACCAGGGCGAGGATGTAGGTGCGTGCCCAGCCCAGGCTCCATGCCACCAGCGCCGACCCCAGCAGCCCCGCGAGCAGGAGTGCCACCGTGCCGTAATCGATGGGGGCGCCGTTCTGGTAGGGAATCAGCACCTTGTCCATCAATGGCATGGTCAGGTAAGGTGGCACCAGGGTGGCGGCAGTGGATGCCAGCGTCAGCAGGAAGCCGGCAAGCAGCTGTCCGTTATAGGGTTTGGCAAAGCGCCACAGGCGGAACAACGTCCACGTCGAGGGCGGGACATGGATTTCCTTGGTGCAGATGGGGCACTCTTCCTGGCCCGGCATGAGCGGGGCCTTGCAGCTGGGGCAAACAGCCTCTGCCGGGAGGCTGACAGGATGCCCGGCGAGAAAGCCGGCAAGTTGCTGCTCGAAGTGTTCGACCAGCCGCAGTGCGACACTATTATGGCCCAGAGTGTAGCGCCAGCAGGCGAGGCGCGCCTCGTCGTCGTGCAGCTCCAGGCTACCCACCCCGGCATGATCGTGACGCTGGAGGACTAGCCCTTTCCGGTAAGTCCAATCTCGCCATGCGGTCTCTTCGAGTCCCTTGGCAAGCAATCGACGGTTGGTCACGACCACCAGGCCCAGGGTAAAATGCAGGCGCACATCGAGATCGATCTCCAGCCACGCCAGAATCTCCTCTTCGTTGGCCAGCTGAGACTCCACCTCGGCGCGCCAGGTATCGGGCAAAGACTTGCCGGTTGGCACGGAAAGAAGAGAGGGGATGGTTTTCACAAATCTACCTTGGATCTTTGCTTGGGGGTTCATGGCCTCACCGGGGGCCACACTGGAATGCAGTTTACTTGCCTTGAAAGCAAGAGTACAGCACCCGCCACACGACCATTTTCAAAAAATCTTCTGCCCCCTGCGGTAAACGGATTGCCGCATGCAGCGTTAACATTCCCAGTTGTTTGTTGTTTAAAAAACGGCGATTAACCACGAATGACACGAATGTTCACGAATAAACACGAATAGTTAAAGACAATCATCGTGTCGCCAAACAGGTAAATCAGGCTAACTAACTGATTATTCCAGAACATTCGTGTTTTATTCGTGCAAATTCGTGGTTAAAAACTTTTTCTAAGTAAAAATTACCTGTGACACACCTAACCTCAAGAGCCCTCAACAGATTTGCAAGCCATATGCCACTGAGCGATTTGAGCATGGTGCCCGACGCAAACGGCGCCTTTTGTTTATTCCAGACTAGTTGCGAGCAACAACGCAATATGCTCAAATCACCCTATCCTTCTGGGTTATCCCAAAGAACACGTCGGCTCTGCCGCTCGGCCCGCCAATGGCTGGATCCACTGAGAGGCTTTTAAGTATTTGTATGGAAAAGAAAATCGAATTTCTCAAAATCGTGCCTCTGCGTGGACCGAATATATGGACATACCGTCCAGTTCTCGAAGCATGGGTTGACATCGGAGACCTGGAGGATTCGCCTTCCAATACCATCCCCGGTTTCTACGAGCGCCTGTCATCATGGTTGCCCTCGCTGATCGAACACCGCTGCGGCGTCGGCGAGCGAGGCGGCTTCCTGCAGCGGGTGCGCGAGGGTACCTGGCCGGGACACATTCTCGAACATGTCACCCTGGAGTTGCAGAACCTGGCAGGCATGCAGAGCGGTTTCGGAAAAGCGCGCAGCACCTCGGTGCGGGGCGTTTATAAAGTCGTTGTGCGGTCGCGCCACGAAGAAGTGAGCCGCGCCTGCCTGTATGCTGCTCGCGATCTCGTCATGGCGGCGATCGAGGATCGCCCGTTCGACATGCCCTCCACGGTTGCCCGCCTGCGCGATCTGGCCGATGCACTTTGCCTCGGCCCCAGCACGGCATGCATCGTCGATGCAGCCTCGGATCGACGCATTCCGGCTATCCGGCTGACCGAAGGCAACCTGGTGCAATTGGGCTACGGCGTCCGGAGCCGCCGCATCTGGACCGCCGAAACCGACCAGACCAGCGCTATTGCCGAAAGTATTTCGAGCGACAAGGATCTGACCAAGAACCTGCTCCAGGCTTGCGGCGTGCCGGTTCCCGAAGGACGCCTCGTCGATAGCCCGGAAGACGCGTGGGAGGCCGCCGAGGAGATCGGCGTTCCGGTTGTGGTCAAACCCCGCGACGGCAACCATGGCCGCGGAGTCTCCACCGAACTGATGACGCGCGAAGAGGTCGAGGCCGCCTACAAATTGGCGCTCGCCGAGGGTAGCGCCGTCATTGTCGAGCGTTTCGTGCGCGGCAACGAACACCGGCTGCTGGTCGTGGGCGGACGCCTGGCGGCGGCGGCTCGCGGGGAGTCTGCATCCGTGGTGGGCGATGGCCGTTCGACCCTCATTGAGCTTATCGATACCCAGATCAATACCGACCCACGGCGCGGTACGACCGAGGATTACCCGCTCAATCTGGTTCTGGTGGATAAAGACCCGGCCGTCCGGCTCGAAATCACGCGCCAGGGTTTCACCCCCGACGCCATACCGCCACTGGGCGCAGAAGTGATGATCCAGCGCAACGGCAACGTCGCTTTCGACGTGACCGACCTCGTCCATCCGGATGTGGCGGCAACCGTCTCTCTCGCGGCCCGTATCGTGGGGCTGGATGTTGCGGGGGTCGACTTGGTCGCCGAGGATATCTCGCGTCCCCTCGATGAGCAGCGGGGCGCGATCGTCGAGGTCAACGCCGGACCCGGTCTGCTTATGCACCTCAAGCCGGCGAGCGGCGAACCCCGTCCCATTGGCCGGGCCATTGTCGACAGCCTGTTCCCCGAAGGTGCGAACGGCCGCATCCCCATTGTCGGCATCACCGGAACCAACGGGACCAATCTGGTCGCACGGCTGGTGGCGTTCCTGCTTCACCTCAGCGGCAAGCGCGTGGGCCTGGCATGTAGTGACGGCCTCTATCATGATCAACGACTGGTTGAAAAAGGGAACCGTGCGACCTGGGCAGCCGCTCGCAAGGTACTGCTGAACCGGGTGGCCGAGGCAGCCGTGTTCGAGAATGGCAGCGATATAATCCTGAGCGAGGGTCTGGCCTACGACCGATGCCAGGTCGGCGTCGTCACCGATATTGACCCGGTCCGGCACTTTGGAAAATATTACATTGAGACACCCGATCAGGTATTCAACGTACTGCGCACCCAGGTCGACGTAGTGCTTCCGGAAGGGGTGGCGGTGCTCAACGGCAACGACCCGATGGTGGCGGAAATGGCGCCGCTATGCGACGGCGAAGTCATCCTCTTCGGCGCTTGCCCTGATATTCCGGCCATCACTGACCACCTGACACAGGGGAAGCGAGCGGTGCTGGTACGCGACGGCTTCGTGGCATTCGCTACGGGCAATGAAGAAGCACGACTTGTCGAAGTGTCCGGCATTATGCTGGCAGGCGCCGGTGTTGCAGGGCTGCAGATCGAGAATGTTCTGGCGGCGGCCGGGGCGGCATGGGCACTCGGCCTGCCTCTGGAACTGATCCGCGCCGGAATCGAAACCTTTAGGGCCGACCAATAAACATAAAAAACGGCGTTTCACCGCAAAGGATGCGGAGGACGCAGAGGTAACGGGGTAGGCAGGGATGGGCGACTTGTCGCCCAACTCGCAAAAACAAGACCTTGGCAAGTTGTGCTGAGTCACCCGCTGGGTGAATAAGCTTGTTACGCTAACCATTTGAATTTATTTGCGTCCTCTGCGGTTAAATAGCTTATTTTAGGATAAACATCCTACCGCGGCATAGCTGGCCGGGTAACTTGGGGAAACAAAATGGAAGTATCACGCATCCGGGCGTTGCGCGGCCCCAATCTGTGGAGTAGACGCACTACGATTGAAGCCATTGTGACATGCAGTGAATGCCTGATCGGTGATATGCCCGACTTCGAAGCCAGACTGCGCGCACGGTTCCCGGAAATCGGTTCCTTGAAGCCTGCGGGTCACGAAGAATCCATTTCCATAGCGCACGCCCTGGAGTTCGCCGCCCTTGGGCTGCAGGTGCAGGCCGGATGTCCGGTGACCTTCAGCCGTACTGCAGCAACGACTGAGGCAGGGGTATTCCAGGTCGTGGTCGAATACAGCGAGGAGCAGGTAGGTCGACTCGCGTTCGAGCTCGCGCAAACGCTATGCCATGCAGCAGTGAACGACACGCCATTCGACCTCGCCGATGCACTGGCACGCCTGCGCGAGCTGGATGAGGACGAGCGCCTCGGGCCCAGCACCGGGGCCATCGTTCAGGCCGCAGTGACGCGCGGAATCCCTTATCGGCGCATGACTTCGGGCAGCATGGTGCAGTTCGGCTGGGGTAGCCGGCAGCGCCGCATCCAGGCCGCCGAGACAGACCGTACCAGCGCCATTTCAGAGGCCATCGCCCAAGACAAGGAACTGACCAAAATATTGCTCGATGCGGCCGGGGTTCCGATACCCCACGGGCGGCCCGTGTCGAATGCCGAGGATGCCTGGGTGGCAGCCTGTGAAATCGGCGGCCCGGTGGTGATAAAACCCCAGGATGGCAATCAGGGCAAAGGCGTTGCCGTCAATATCGAGACCCGTGAAAGCGTGCTGGCGGCCTATGCCGCCTCCGCCGAAGTCAGCTCCGAGATCATGGTTGAACGCTATATTCCCGGCTATGACTTCCGCCTGCTGGTGGTGGGAAATCATCTCGTCGCAGCGGCACGCCGCGACCCTCCCCAAGTGATCGGCGACGGCGTTCATACCATCCGCGAACTTGTCGATCAGGTCAACAGCGATCCCCTGCGCAGCGAGGGGCATGCAACCTCACTCACCAAAATCCACTTCGACGACATTGCCCTGGCGACACTCGCCAAGCAGGGCCACGCCGCAGATTCAGTACCCACCAAGGGCGCGCGCGTGATGCTGCGGAACAATGCAAACCTGAGCACGGGCGGATCGGCGACCGATGTGACCGACGACGTTCACCCGGAAGTGGCGGCACGTGCAGTGGCAGCAGCCCAGATGATCGGACTCGACATCTGCGGCGTGGACGTGGTGTGTGACAGCGTACACAGGTCGCTTGAGGAACAAGGCGGTGCCGTCATTGAAGTCAACGCCGCTCCAGGCCTGCGCATGCACCTCGCCCCCTCGTTTGGCAAGGGGCGCGCAGTCGGCGAAGCGATCATCTCGAGCATGTTCGCCGAAGGTGAAGATGGCCGCATACCGGTGGTGGCGGTTGCCGGCACCAATGGGAAAACGACAACCGTGCGCCTGATCTCTCACCTCCTCGGCAAGAAGGGTTTGCGCGTTGGCATGACCAACTCGGACGGCGTCTACATCGAGGGGCGGCGCATCGACACCGGTGACTGCAGCGGCCCCAAGAGCGCACGTACCGTGCTGCGCCATCCCGATGTCGATGCCGCGGTGCTCGAGACCGCGCGTGGAGGCGTGTTGCGTGAGGGGCTGGCATTCGACCGCTGCAACGTGGCGGTAGTCACCAACATCGGCATGGGGGATCACCTCGGCCTCAGTTATATCAGCACGGTCGATGATCTGGCCGTAGTAAAAAGGGTTATCGTCGAGAACGTTGCACCTGGCGGCGTTGCGGTTCTCAACGCGGCAGACCCGATCGTGGTGAAGATGGCCGATGCCTGTCCAGGTTCGGTGACATTCTTCACCAGCGACCCGCATCATCCGGTCATGGCCACACACCGCGCGCGTGGCCTGCGTGTGGTGTACGTGGACGGAGATGCCATTGTGGCCGCCGAGGGCAGTTTCGAGCATCGCATCGCACTGGCGCAAATTCCTCTCACCCGGAATGGCTCGATCGGTTTCCAGGTCGAGAACGCGATGGCAGCGATCGCCGCTGCCTGGGCGTTGGGTCTGGACTGGGAAATCGTCCACGCCGGACTTGCCTCATTTGTGAGCGATGCGGCAACCGTGCCTGGGCGCTTCAACCTGTTCGACTACCGTGGCGCCACCCTGATCGCGGACTACGGGCACAACCCGGATGCCATTCAGGCGCTGGTGAAGGCCATCGAGCACATGCCGGCGAAGCGGCGCATGGTCGTAATCAGCGGCGCGGGCGACCGGCGCAATGAAGATATTTGCCAGCAAACTCAGATTCTGGGGGAGGCTTTCGACGCTGTGATCCTGTACCAGGATCAGTGCCAGCGCGGGCGGGCCGACGGTGAGGTGCTGGCGCTCCTGCAGCAGGGCCTGGAACATGCCAGCCGTGCCTCTGCGATTGAGGAAATCCGCGGTGAATTCCTGGCCATCGACACCGCCCTCGCGCGCCTGGAACCCGGTGACCTGTGCCTGATCCTCATCGACGCGGTGGATGCCGCACTGGCCCACATCGAGAAACGGATCGCTGAGGGTGTAGCCCCGATTAGTGAAGTTATGTAGGTTGGGTTAGGCGCGGTTTTTTGCGCCGTAACCCAACCAACATTTCAGGACTCATTTCCCGCGCCCCTCGCCCCACAGCAGCTTATGCAACTGGATTTGCAGCCGCACCGGCAGGTTGTCGCGCAGCATCCATTCCGCCAGCCTGGTTGGCTCAAGCTGGCCTTGAGAGGCTGAAAGCAGCACCGGGCAGCGGTCGGCGACACGCTTCTCGCTCAGCACCTGTTTCGCCCACAGGTAATCTTCTTCGCCGCACAGCACGAATTTCACTTCGTCCTGCGATGTCAGCAATTCCAGATTTTTCCAGCGGTTTTTCCCGGCCTCGCCCGAACCTGGCGTTTTAATGTCTAATATCCTGGAAACACGCGGATCAACTTTGGAAATATCCATCGCCCCGCCGGTTTCCAGCGACACCGAATAGCCCGCATCGCAAAGCTGCTGCAACAGCGGCAGGCAATTCTTCTGGGCCAGCGGTTCGCCACCGGTCACGGTGACATAGCGGGTGTGAAATTGCGCCGCCTTGTCGAGTATTTCCGGCAACGTCAGGGTTTCCCCTTCCTGAAAAGCGTAAGAGGTATCGCAGTAGGTACAACGCAACGGACAACCGGTCAGGCGGATGAATACCGTAGGCAATCCGACGCGGCTGGTTTCGCCTTGAAGAGAATAGAAGATCTCATTGATCCGCAGACTAAGCTGCGGTACTGCGCTATTTGGTACTGGCAAGACGCTTCTTCGCCAGTTCCGCGGCATTGCTGAGCGGATATTTCGCCACGATGTTTCCCAGCGTTTTCCTCGCCGCAGCCGCATCCCCCAAGCCCTGCTGGCAACTGGCGATATTCAGCAGAGCATCCGGCACCTTGGGACTGCTTGGATACTGGCTTACCAGTTTCTGTTGATTGGTGATCGCATTCTTGTAATCGCGCAAATTAAAGTAGGAGTTGCCGATCCAGTAGTAGGCACTGGGGGCAAGCTGACTGTTGGGATGGGCACTGACGAAGCTCTGAAAGCCGTCGATGGCGCCTTGATAATTGCCCGCCTTGAATAAGCCCAAGGCGGCGTCATACGCTTTGGGTTCGTCGGTGACGACCGCGCCAACCGGGGTCTGATCGGAGGAAGCCGGCTTGCCGGAATCCGCCTGGCCCGGCGTATCCGCAGCAACCCCGCCGACATTCTCCAGCTTGCGCAGGCGGCTGTCGAGATCGACATAAAGATCGCGCTGCCGCTTTTGCGTGGTTTCAATGTCGTGGGCATGCACCTCGATCTGTCCGCGCAATGTGGCCAATTCGGCCTTAAGCGCGTCCAGTTGGGATAGCATCCCGACCCCTTGAGAGCGCGCCGTGTTTTCCATTTGCACGACGCGCTCCTCCATTCCTTGAATTTGCTGCTGCAGCACTGTAATTTTCTGGTGGGCTTCGTCGTCCGAAAACAGGCCAGCGGTACTCAAAGAGGCCCACCCCAAAGACAAGGTCAGGAAAAGCGCGAGCCGCCTCATGGATTACTCGCCCTGGTAAACGATATCGGAGCGACGGTTTTCCTTCCAGCAGGATTCTTCCTGACAAGTAGCGCGGGGCTTTTCCTCGCCGAAGCTGACAGTCTCGATCTGGCTGTTAGACACGCCGTACGCGTTCATCATGTTCTTCACGCTGTCGGCACGACGGTTGCCCAAGGCGATGTTGTACTCGCGGCTGCCGCGCTCGTCGGTGTTGCCCTGCACCGCCACCTTGGCATCCTTGTGGCTGGTCAGGTACTTGGAGTGAGCGTCAACCATCGGCTTGTACTCAGCCTTTACGTCCGACTTGTCCAAGTCATAATAAACGCTGCGCTTGGAAAGGATGTTGCTGGGATCTTTCAGGGGATTGGCCGTCACCGACTGCTGACCGGCAGACTTGGCATCCGCGCCAGCCTGAGTCGCCGTTCTATCCTCGACCGCCGCCTTGGGCTGGTCCTTCACATCCTGGCCGGCACAAGCTGCCAACAAGCTAACCAACAAAGCGCTGAACAATACTTTTTTCATCTTTTCGACTCCCGATTAAATTGAACTTACTTGAGAAACTTACCGATCCGTCACTTCAACAGCGGCCCCCACTCGGGCTCGCGCACGTCTCCGGCCTGGGTGGACAGCCGCTGCTTCACACGCCCATCGCTCGAAATCGCAGCCAGGACTCCCCGCCCCCCAATTTCAGTGGCATATAGTAACATTTTGCCATTGGGTGCGAAACTGGGTGCTTCATCCATGCGCGTATCGGTCAGCACCTGCATCTGGCCCGACGCCAGATCCTGCAGGGCGACATGAAAGGAAGAACCGTTGACGCGCTGGACAAAGGTGAAGCTCTTGCCGTCCGGGCTGAAGCGAGGGGAAACGTTGTAATTGCCCTCGAAAGTCAGGCGCTGCACGCCGCTGCCGCTAACAGTCATACGGTAGATCTGCGGGCTGCCGCCCCGGTCCGAAGTGAATATGATCGCGGCGCCGTCCGGCGAAAAGGACGGCTCGGTATCGATGCCTGAGCTGTAGCCCAGGCGTTTCACACCGCTACCGTCGGCGTTGATCAGATAAATCTGCGAACTGCCATCCTTGGTCAGCACAATGGCCAACTGCTTGCCGTCCGGCGACCAGGCCGGCGCGCTGTTGTTGCCCTTGAACTGGGCCAGCACCTGGCGCTGGCCGCTGACCAGCGATTGAACGTAAATGATCGGCTTTTTCCGCTCGAACGAAACATAAGCCAGCTTGGTGCCGTCCGGCGACCAGGACGGGGAAATGATCGGCTCTTTGGAAGCCAGCACGGTCTGAGCGCCGTAGCCGTCCGCATCGGCCACCTGCAACTCGTAGCGCAAGCCGCTCTTGACGATGTAGGCAATACGGGTGCTGAACACGCCGACATCGCCGGTGAGTTTCTCGTAAATCTGATCGGCGATCTTGTGCGCCGTGGCGCGCGCCAGGGTGCGATCGATCACATAGCTGTAAGCGTCGAGCTGTACCTGTTTCACCGCATCGAGCAAGTGAAAGCGCACCTCCAGCTTGCCGTCGGGTCGCGGCAACACGCTGCCGATCGCCAATGCGTCAGCACCGCGCGCGCGCCAGTCCGGGTAATTCACCTCGGCCGGATCGTGCGGCTCGGGCTTCACCCCGGCGGGGTCGACGATCTTGAACAGGCCGCTGCGCTGCAGATCCGCCGCAACTACAGCGGTAATGCCCGGCGGCAGGGCGTTCTCGCCGGCAAAAGGAACGACTGAAATCGGTATCTGGTTGGCGCCGCTGCCGACGATTTCGATGGTAAGCGCCGCATACGCCGCTGAAATCGGGAAACCCGCCAGTAAAATAAGTGCTGCCGCCAACTTGTTCAGAAATTTCATTTTTTCCAGGTACTCCATTTATCCTAAAAACGGCAATCAACCACGAATGACACGAATAAACACGAATGAACACGAATAGTTGGAACATAATTTCGCCTCACCAAACTGACGAAATGACCAAGCATGGTTAATTCATTGATTATTAGTGAACATTCGCGTTTCATTCGTGTCATTCGTGGTTAATCGTTTTTCCGAATTTATTCATTCGGTCGAAATTTCAGCTTCAACTCCCTGAACCGCCCGACCAGCGAAGGGTCGTTAGGCAGAGGCAACGGCGAAGCCTTGCGTATGGCTCGCTCCACCGCGTTATCGTATGCCGGGTTGCCGCTGCTGCGCGACAGCTTCACGTTCAGCACCTCGCCCGTCGGTATCAAAGAGACCTCGAACTCGGCCTGCGGGTTCCCCGCCACGTCCGGCGGCATGATAATGAAACGCCGGATGTGGCTGCTGATCCGGCTAATCGCGTCGTTCATCAGGCGCTGGGCTGCTGTCTGGGCGGCCACCTGCTGGCGCGCGGCCTCTGCGGCTACCCGCTGCTTGTTCAGTGCCTCCTGTTCGGCTTCCAGCATGGCATGCTGTTCCTTCAATACCCGCTCTTTCAGCTTTTTCTCTGCTTCAGCTTTTTTCTCTGCTTCAGCCTTTTTCAGCGCTTCTTCCTTGCGCTTTTTTTCCTTCTCTTTTTCCTTGTCCTTGAGCTCGATGTCGGCCTTGACCGGCTTGGGTTGCTCCAGCTTGGGTTCCGGTTTGGGGACGGGCTTGGGTTGCGGCTTAGGCTCCGGTCGTGGCGCAGGTTCCGGTTCGGGCTTGGACACCGGCTTTGGCTCGGGTGCCGGCAGGCTGTTCCACAGCTCCGCCATTACCGGCGCGGCTTCCTTCGTCTGCCAGTCGACGCCGAACACCAGCACGGCGGCAAATATCAGATGCACCAGGACAGCCAGCACAAGCGCCCATTTCCTGCCCGGCTCCTTCCGTTCGGCTGGCGGCATTATCCCGCCTTGGGCTTGGCCAGGAGCCCGACTTTTTTCACCTGATTGCTCTGCAGCACGTCCATCACCTTCAGCACTTCCTCGTAACGCACGCTTTTATCCGCCGAGATCACCACCGCCTGTTCGGGATTGCGCTCTTGCTGCGCCTTGACCGCGTCGACCAGCTCTTCCCGGCTGACTTTACGCGCCGTATTCGATTTTTCCAGGTCGCGCAGGTGCAGGCTGTTGTCCTTGCGAATTTCCACTTCCAGCGGCGCCACCGGAGGCTTGAGCGACTGTCCGACCGAGGGCAGTTCGATCTGCCCCGGATTGATCAGAGGCGCCGTGACCATGAAAATGATCAGCAGCACCAGCATCACGTCGATGTAAGGCACGACGTTGATCTGGTTCATGAAACGGCGGGGGCGACGGTTCCTCAAGGGTTGGGCTGCCTTTGCAGGATGTTGGAGAATTCCTCCATGAAACTGTCGTAGCGGGTCGCCAGCCGATCCACGTCATGGGAATAGCTGTTATAGGCGAGCACCGCCGGAATCGCCGCGAACAGGCCCATCGCGGTGGCGATCAGCGCCTCGGCGATACCCGGCGCGACGTGCGCCAGGGTCGCCTGCACTACGTTGGAGAGGCCGCGGAAGGCATTCATGATGCCCCACACCGTGCCGAACAGCCCGACATAAGGGCTCACCGAACCGACCGAGGCGAGGAAGGCGAGGTGTCGTTCCAGCGCATCCAGCTCGCGCTGGCAGGCCGCGCGCATGGCGCGACGCGTACCGTCCATGACGACACCGATGTCCATCCGCCCCTGGCGCTTGAGCTTGAGAAATTCCCTGTAGCCCGCCTCGAAGATTTTCTCCATGCCCACCACCGGCGTCCTGCCGGAATTGGTGCGCTGGTACAGGTTGTTGATATCCACCCCGCTCCAGAAAGCGCTCTCGAAACCATCTGCCTCGTGGATTGCTGCGCGAATGGCGAACATCTTGCCGAAAATGAAATACCAGGACAAGCCCGAAGCCAGCAGCAGGATCAACAGAACCAGCTGCACCACGATGCTGGCGTTGGTGATCAGGCTCAAAAAAGACAGGTCTTGCGTAACGTTCACGGTATCCTTTCAATCCTAAAACGGCGATTAACCACGAATGACACGAATGTTCACGAATAAACACGAATAGCTAGAGTCAAACATCGCGCCGCCAAACAGGTGAATCAGCCAAGCTGAGCCATGTTAATCTGATAATTATTAGTGAATATTCGTGTTTCATTCGTGTAAATTCGTGGTTAAAAGCTTTTTCTAGATTCAACTCTTTCTCTGACCGGGGCGGGAATTTGCACCGGCTTGAATGTTTGCCCATTGACGCAGACCACCTTGATGCGCGCCTTCACCAGCACGCCGTTTTCCGGATGCTCCGCCGTCTGATCGAGCTCGATCCAGCTGCGGCCTGCCTCATGAAAACGCACCGTCACCGTCAGCAGGTCGTTAAATATCGCGGGGCGCAGGTATTCTATCTGCACTGCGCGCACCACGAAAATTACAGAATGGTCACGCAGCAACTCCGGCTGCTCAAAACCCTTGGCCCGCAGCCATTCGGTGCGAGCGCGCTCCATGAACTTGAGGTAATTGGCGTAATACACCACACCGCCGGAATCGGTGTCCTCGTAATAGACGCGCACCGGCCAGCGGAACATCATTGCTCCCACAGCTCGCCGCTCGGGTTCTTCGACGGCAGCGCCAGCCCGAAATGCAGATAGGCGGTCTGCGTTGCCACCCGGCCGCGCGGCGTGCGCATCAAATAGCCCTGCTGGATCAGGTAGGGCTCGAGCACATCCTCGATGGTATCGCGCTCCTCGCCGATGGCCGCCGCCAGGTTTTCCACCCCGACCGGGCCGCCGCCGAACTTCTCCAGCACGGCCTGCAGCAGCTTGCGGTCCATCATGTCGAGGCCGGCCTGGTCCACGTCGAGCATGAAAAGCGCGGCATCCGCCACCTCCCGCGTCACCTTGCCGTCCGCCTTGACCTCGGCGAAATCGCGCACCCGGCGCAATAGCCTGTTTGCAATTCTGGGCGTGCCGCGCGAGCGCTTCGCGACTTCCACCGCACCGTCTTCGGAAAGTTCGACGTTCATCAACCGGGCAGAACGGGCCACGATCTGCTTCAGCTCGCCGTGGGTATAAAATTCCAGCCGCGCCACAATGCCGAAACGGTCGCGCAACGGGTTGGTCAACATGCCGGCTCGAGTAGTGGCGCCGACCAACGTGAAGGGCGGCAAATCCAGCTTAACCGACCGTGCCGCCGGCCCCTCGCCGATCATGATATCGAGCTGGAAATCTTCCAGTGCCGGGTAGAGGATTTCCTCCACCACCGGGGAAAGACGGTGAATTTCGTCGATGAACAGGACGTCGTTGGGTTCGAGATTGGTCAGCAGCGCGGCCAGATCGCCGGGCCGCTCCAGCACCGGGCCGCTGGTCTGGCGCAGGTTGACGCCCATCTCTCGGGCGATGATGTGCGCCAGGGTGGTCTTGCCCAGCCCCGGCGGACCGAACAGCAGCACGTGGTCGAGCGATTCGCTGCGACCGCGCGCCGCCTGGATGAAAATTTCCAGCTGCTCGCGCGCCTTCTCCTGGCCGACATATTCTTCCAGCAGCTTGGGGCGCAAGGCACGCTCGACCGCTTCTTCCTGGGAAGAAATCGGCGCAGCGGAAATAATGCGGCTGCCGGCCTTGAGGTCGTCGGTTTCGATCATCTTGGGAGCTGCAATTCATTAACCGCAAAGGCGCGAAGACGCAAAGAAAACGCCAATCTATACCCACTTGAGCACTCACCTAGAAGGTGATTGCCAAAGAGCGAAAGACCCACGATTTTCCTTGGCGCCTTCGCGCCTTTGCGGTTCGACTGTTTTTTCAGAATCATGCCTTGGATAGGAATTTGAGAGCCTGACGGATGCTGTCGGACACGTCCAGGTTGGCAGGCAGTTGCTTCACTGCCCAACTCGCTTCACGCTCATTATAACCCAGCGCCAGCAACGCATCCAAAACGTCATTGCGAATGGCCGGGCCGGGTTCAGTCCCGGAGGACAGCAAGGCCGCCGCAGCACCCGGCAGTTTGTCGCGCAGCTCCAGCAGCAGGCGCTCGGCGGTTTTCTTGCCGATACCCGGAATCTTGGTCAGCCGCCCCACTTCCTGGGCGGCGACGACATGGGACAATTCCGCGACGGACATGCCGCTCAGGATAGTCAGCGCCAACTTCGGTCCGACCCCGCTGATTTTAAGCAGCTGCCTGAAAGCAGCGCGTTCGTCGTGGGTGGAGAAGCCATAGAGCTGATGGGCATCCTCGCGCACGATCAGTTGGGTGTGCAGCGCAACTTTTTCGCCAAGGGCAGGAAGATTGTAGAAGGTGCTCATCGGCACGTCGATTTCGTAACCGACGCCGCCCACGTCCACCAGCACCAGAGGGGGGTGCTTTTCGAGCAGGATACCTGCGATTCTGCCTATCATTCAGTTCTACCTGTTTTAAAATGGTCATGAGTAATGGGTGATGGGTAAAAACCAGATTCCATACCTTTCTCATCACTCATCACTCATTACCCATCACGAATTTAAACCAGCCTTCCATTCTTCATCCGGAAACCGGCGGTTGCCAGCTTGCCCAGCCCCTGTCCGCCATGGGCGTGGCAGATGGCGCAAGCCAGTGCGTCCGCCGCATCGGCCTGGGGGTCACCCTCGAGCTTCAACAAGCGCCTGACCATATCCTGCACCTGTTCTTTGGCCGCATGACCGTTGCCGACCACGGCCTGCTTTACCTGCAGAGCCGTGTATTCCGCCACCGGCAAATCCTTCAGAACTGCGGCGCAGATCGCGGCGCCGCGCGCCTGCCCCAGCAGCAGAGTTGATTGGGGGTTGACGTTGACGAACACCTTTTCCACCGCCACCTGCTCCGGGCTGTAAGCGGCAATCACCTCGCCCAGGCCGTCAATAATGGATTTCAGCCGCTGCGGCAATTCCGCCGCCGGGGTGCGTATGCAGCCGCTGGCAACGTAAACCAGCTGCTGGCCAAGCTTGTCGATTACCCCAAAACCCGTCACTCGCAAACCGGGGTCAATGCCGAGGATGCGGATGGCTTATTCCTCCTCCATGACGGCAGTGGTATACACCTCCTGCACGTCGTCAAGGCTCTCCAGGGCGTCGAGCAGTTTCTGCATTTTTGCCGCGTCGTCGCCGGTGAGCTCGTTTTCGTTGGCCGGCTTCATGGTGACTTCACCCAGCTCGGGCTGCAGGCCGGCCTTGACCAGCGCCTCCTTGACGGCGGCGAACTCGTAGGGGTCGGTAACCACCTCGAAACTGCCGTCGTCGTTCGTCACCACGTCCTCGGCGCCGGCTTCCAGCGCCGCGTCCATCAGCTTGTCCTCGTCCGTGCCGGGAGCGAACAGCATCTGCCCGCAATGCTTGAACAGAAACGCCACCGATCCGTCGGTGCCGAGATTGCCGCCGTGCTTGGAAAAGGCATGGCGCACGTCGGCCACGGTACGGGTCTTGTTGTCGGTCAGACAGTCCACCATCACCGCCACGCCAGCCGGGCCGTAACCCTCGTAGCGCAGCTCCTCGTAGCTCACCCCTTCAAGATCGCCGGTACCGCGCTTGATGGCGCGCTCGACGTTATCCTTGGGCATGTTGTTCTCATACGCCTTGTCCACCGCCAGGCGCAGGCGCGGATTGCAGCTGATGTCGCCGCCGCCGAGCTTGGCAGCAACGGTGATTTCCTTGATCAGGCGCGTGAAAATCTTGCCGCGCTTGGCATCCGTCGCGGCTTTCTTGTGCTTGATGTTCGCCCACTTACTGTGACCGGCCATAAATCCCTCGGTATTCTTTGCAAAACACGAATATTAGCATTTCCAGCCCTACTTTATAAACCTTAAAACCGCAGTTCATCAACCGCAAAGACGCGAAGGCGCAAAGAAAACAAGAAGATGAAAAGCATAGAGGACCGCAAAGCAAGTAATTCGACAGGCACTGACAAACTGTTGTTGTTTTTACTTTGCGCTCTTTGCGCCTTTGCGGTTCAAATGCTTTGTTTAATGATAAGTTCGATCAGGCTTCTTCATAACGGCGCGCATAGCCGGCCATGCCCATCAGGAAGCGTACCAGGCCGTAGCTCACCCACGCCAGGAAGCGCTGGTAATAAGGCTGATGGTTCCAGTGATCTACCATGATTTGCTGCGCACCCTCGCTGATCGCCTGCAGCAAACTGCCCCGCAGCGTTCCCGCGAAGTCGGCGTCGAGCGCTACGACATTGGCTTCCCGCGCCAGCATCAGACTGAAGGGGTCGATATTCGACGAGCCCACCGTGGCCCAGCGGCCGTCGATCACCGCTACCTTGGCATGAAGAAAGCTCTTGTGATAGCTGTAGATTTCGATGCCTGCGCCGAGCAGCATGCCATACAGGGCACGCGAGGCGTAGTGCAGCAGAAAGTATTCCACCCGCCCCTGCAGCAACAGCACCACCCGCACTCCCCGCGCGGCGGCTTGGACCAGTGCCTGCCTGATGCGGCGTCCGGGCAGGAAATAGGCGTTGGCGATAATGATCTCATCCGTGGCCGAATCGATGGCGTCGAGATAGGCGTTTTCGATGTCTCCCCGATGACGGATGTTGTCGCGCCGAACGAAGGCGGCCGCGATGCTGCCGCGCGGCGCAATCCGCAACGGCGCGCTCTGCCTCCGGCTGCGACTGCGGTGGCGGCGCAACTGCAGCCAGCCGATCAGCGCCCAGAGGCGCCTTGCCGATTGGTGTATTTCAGCCAGCAACGGTCCCTCCACCGCAACCGCATAATCGAAGCGAGGCGGGATCTGGCCGGGCGCATCCATGTCGTCGATGATATTGATGCCGCCGACGAAGGCAATACGCGTGTCGATCACCGCTATCTTGCGGTGCAGGCGGCGCAACCGGTGGCGTTTGAGACGGAGCGAAACATCGGGCCGGTAGAACATGACCTGCATCCCTGCCGCACGCATCTCACCGACCACCGCTTTCGGCAACGTTCTCGCCCCGAAGCCATCGAGCAGCAGGTGCACGGTCACGCCCCGCCTTGCCGCCCGCTTCAGCGCTGCGCTGATCTGCCGGCCGGTCTCATCGTATTGGTAGATATAGGATTCGAGGAATATTTCGCGACGCGCGTGGTCGATGGCGGCTTCGAGGGCCGGAAAATATTCTACGCCGTTCTGGAGGAGAGTCAGGCGATTGCCCGGTATCAGGTTCATCCCAATAATCGCAGTTCATTAACCGCAAAGACGCGAAGGCGCAAAGAAAACAAGGACATAAAATCTCTCTGAGATTTTCCTATCGGGTGACTGGGCAGATTCCAGTAACACATTGTTTTTCCTTTGCGTTCTTTGCGCCTTTGCGGTTCAAATGCTTTTTTTAGGTTCATTGCACTAAGACCGCGCTCGGTGAACGGTGGCGGACAGAGCGGCATGATCGGAAATTTTCGACCACGGCCTGCCGCTGTGCACCTCGGCGGTCGTCACGCGCAATCCCCGCACATAAATGCGGTCGAGCCGGAACATAGGCAGCGCCGCCGGGTAACTGCGGGCGGGCTTGCCCTTGGTCGCCCCGAATACCTCTTTCAGGTGCATCTCGTGGGCCAGGGTGTCGCAGGCCTCGCTGCGCCAGTCGTTAAAATCGCCGGCGATGATCAATGGCGCATGAGGCGGAACCAGACTCTCGATCCTGTCGCGCAATGCCGACAGCTGCACACGGCGCCCCTTGGAAAACAGTCCGAAGTGAACGCACACACAATGCAGGGTTTCATCCCAGCCCGGCATGCTCACTTCAACGTGCAGCAAGCCGCGCTGTTCGAAGCGGTGGGCCGAGACATCGACATTTTCCGTACTGACGATCGGAAAGCGGCTCAAAATCGCGTTGCCGTGATGTCCTTCGGGATAGACCGCATTCTTGCCGTAAGCGTAATCCTCCCAGATGGAGTCGGCGAGAAACTCGTATTGGGAAGCCTCAGGCCAGTTCTCGTGTTTCTCCGCATGAAGATCGTGAGCGCCCACGACTTCCTGCAAGAAAACCAGGTCGGCATGGATGCCGCGCAACTGGTCGCGCAGCTCGTGCAGCACCATGCGCTGGTTGAACTGGGAAAATCCCTTGTGGATGTTGTAGGTGACGATCCGAATCGCCTGTGTCATTTTTTATCCGTAAGGGGTAATGAGTGATGGGTGATGGGTAACGTCAAAAACAAAACCTCCTCCGGTTTCTCATCACCCATCACTCCTGACTCATCACTTTTCAAGAAGCATCCAGCATACGCTGTAACGCCACCCGGGCCAGTTCGGCCTCCTCGGGCGGCACCTTGATGCGGTTCACCACCTGGCCGGCAACCAGGTTCTCCAGGCACCAGGCCAAGTGCTGCGGATCGATGCGCGCCATGGTCGAGCACATGCACACGGTGGAGGACATGAACTGGACGGTCTTGCCCTCGGCCTTGAACTGCTCCGCCAGACGGCTGACCAGATTCAGCTCGGTGCCCACCAGCCAACGCGTGCCGGGCTTGGCTGCGGCAATGGTATTGATGATGTATTCGGTGGAGCCGACGTAATCCGACAGCTCGCACACCTCGAAGCTGCATTCCGGGTGGGAAATCACCAGGCCGTCGGGGTGCTCCTGGCGGAAGCGCTGGATGTTGGCCGGCGTGAACATCTGGTGCACCGAGCACAACCCTTTCCACAGGATGATTTTCGCTTTCCTGACCTGCTCGGGCGTGAGCCCGCCCAGCGGCAGGTCCCAGTCCCACAGCACCATGTCTTCCAGCGGGATGCCCATCTTGTGGCCGCTCCAGCGTCCCAGATGCTGGTCGGGGAAGAACAGCACCTTGTCGCGCCGGGCAAACGACCATTCCAGAATTTTTGGTGCGTTGCTGGAGGTGCAGACGATGCCGCCGTGCTCGCCGCAGAAGGCTTTCAGGTCGGCCGCCGAGTTGATGTAGGTGACGGGGGTGAAGGTCGCATCGGGGTCACACACCGTTTTCAGCTCGCGCCAGGCGCGCTCGACCCGTGCCAGCGTCGCCATGTCCGCCATCGAACAGCCCGCTGCCAGATCCGGCAGGATGGAAATTTGCTCCGGGCGCGACAGGATGTCCGCCACCTCGGCCATGAAATGCACGCCGCAAAACACGATGTAGTCCGCTGCGGAATTGGCCGCCAGGCGCGACAGCTTGAGCGAATCGCCGGTGAAATCGGCATGCTGGAACACGTCGGAGCGTTGGTAATGATGCCCCAGAATCACCAGGCGCTTGCCCAAGCTGGCCTTGGCGGCCAGAATGCGCGCCTGGCAAGCCTCGTCGGACAGGCTCCGATATTCGGAAAAAGGAATGGGGTTGCTCATGGGGTTTCTTAAAAAAATCTAAAATCGGCCACGGATAAACACAGATTAACACGGATTATCACTGCGGGCTTTTATCCATGGGAATCCGTGTCGCCTAGAGGCGCCTACTTTTGGTCATCCGTGACTAAATTGCTTTTTTGTCATTTCAGGCAGCTTTTCCAGCACGGCGGCATTGGTCCAGGAAAAAACTTTCTTCTCCGCCTCGCCGCAAGGCAGCCACTGGTAATTCAAATGCTCCCGGGGCTCCAGAGTGACCGGCAAAGGCAGCGGGAGTTCCAGCCCGAACACGTGCTCGGCGTTGCGGGTTACCCCCGGCGCATAGCGGTGGCGCCATTCTTCGAAGATCTCAAATTCATACTGCAGGTTCCAGTCGGTAAGCGCGTACTTCTCGGCATCCAGACCGGTTTCCTCGCGCACTTCGCGCACCGCGGTCTGGCGCAGGCTCTCGCCCGGATCGCAGCTCCCCGTCACCGACTGCCAGTAGCCGGGATGATCGGCCCGCTCCAGCAATAGGACCTGCTGATCTGAAGTGTAGATCACCACCAGAACCGAGATGGGGATTTTATGCGTTTTCACCAACCGCTTTCAGCGCAGAGGACGCAGCGGTTTAATCAACCTTCTCCACTTCCACCTGGGTCTGCACCTGCTGGCGCAAACGGATGTGCAGCTCGCGCAGCTGCTTCTCGTCCACTGCGTTCGGCGCCTGGGTAAGCAGGCAGGAAGCGCGCTGGGTTTTGGGGAAGGCGATCACGTCGCGGATCGATTCCGCACCCGCCATCAGCGTGACCAGGCGGTCGAGCCCGAGCGCCAGGCCGCCGTGGGGCGGTGCGCCGTATTGCAGTGCTTCAAGCAGGAAGCCGAATTTCTCCTGCGCTTCCTCGGCGCTGATGTTGAGCGCCTGGAAAACCTTGGACTGGATTTCCTGGCGGTGGATACGGATCGAGCCGCCGCCCACTTCCCAACCGTTGAGCACGAAATCGTAGGCCTTGGACAGCGCCTTGCCGGGATCGCTGGACAGCAAATCCTCGTGACCTTCTGCCGGGGCGGTAAAGGGGTGATGCAGGGCTTGCCAGCGATTGCCTTCCTCGTCGCGTTCGAACATCGGGAAGTCCACCACCCACAGCGGCTTCCAGGCGCCTTCGGCAAAGCCGCGCTCGTGGCCGATCTTGGCGCGCAACGCGCCGAGCGCTTCGTTCACAACTTTCGCCTTGTCGGCGCCGAAGAAAATCAGGTCGCCGTCGGTTGCGCCGGTGCGCTCGATGATCGCCTTGAGTGCAGCGTCGGAGAGGTTCTTGACGATCGGCGACTGGAGGCCTTCGCGGCCCTTGGCGACATCGTTGATCTTGATATAAGCCAGGCCCCTGGCGCCGTAGATGGCGACGAACTGGGTGTAGGCATCGATCTCGCCGCGGGTAATCTCGCCACCCTTGGGCACGCGCAACGCCGCCACGCGGCCGGTAGGCGAGTTGGCGGGAGTGCTGAAGACCTTGAAGTCGACGTCCTTCATCACGTCGGTGAGGTCGGTCAGCTCCAGCGTCACGCGCAGGTCGGGCTTGTCCGAGCCGTAGCGGCGCATCGCCTCGGCATAGGTCATGCGCGGGAAATCGGGCAAATCGACATTGAGCACGGTCTTGAACAAACGGCGCACCATTTCCTCGACCAGATCGGTGATCTGCTGTTCGGTCATGAACGAGGTCTCGATATCCACCTGGGTGAATTCGGGCTGGCGGTCGGCGCGCAGGTCCTCGTCGCGGAAGCATTTGACGATCTGGTAGTAGCGGTCGAAGCCGGACACCATCAAGAGCTGCTTGAACAGCTGCGGCGACTGCGGCAGCGCATAGAAATGGCCGGGATGGACGCGGGACGGCACCAGGTAGTCGCGCGCGCCTTCCGGGGTGGAGCGGGTCAGCATCGGCGTTTCCAGCTCGATGAAGCCCTGATCGTCGAGGGCGTGGCGCAGGGTCTTGGACACCTGGTAGCGCAGCATCATGTTCTTCTGCATCGCCGGGCGGCGCAGGTCGAGGTAACGGTGCGTCAGGCGCACGGTTTCGCTCAGGTTCTCGTCATCCAGCTGGAAAGGGATGGGCGCCGATGCGTTGAGGATTTCGATTTCCTGCGCCAGCACCTCGATCTCGCCGGTGGAGAGATTCGGGTTGGTCGTCCCCTCCGGGCGGTTGCGCACCAGGCCGGTGATCTTCAGCACGAACTCGTTGCGGATCGACTCCGCAGTGGCGAAAGTCGCCGCGCGGTCGGGGTCGCACACCACCTGCACCAGGCCCTCGCGATCGCGCAGGTCGATAAAAATCACCCCGCCATGGTCGCGGCGGCGATGCGCCCAGCCGCACAGGGTAACGGTTTGCTGCAAGTGGCTACGGTTAACGTCGCCGCAATAATGGGTTCGCATGCTCAATCCAATTTTGACTTAAGGAAAATAAAACGGGGAACGCGCTTTTCAATTGCCCGGATAGACCCGAATGGGCGAATCCTTCTCGGCGGGCGTCACCACCCCCATCGAGATGATGTACTTCAACGCATCATCCACGCTGATTCCGACTTCGATGGTCTCGCTCTTTTTGACGAAAAAATAAAACCCGTTGACCGGGCTGGGCGTAGTCGGGATGAATACGCCGACATATTCGCCGTCCAGCCTGGAACCGACATCCCGCGGCAGATTGGTCTGGAATGCCAGCGACCACGCCTCGGGGTGGGGGTAACGCACCAGCAGCACCTTGCGGAAAGCCTCGCCGCTGCCGGAAAACAGCGTATCGCTGACCTGCTTGACGCTGTAATAGATCGATTTCACCACCGGGATGCGCGCCAGCACGCCTTCCCAGAACCGGATCAGGCGCTGCCCGACGATGTTCGCGGTCAACATGCCGGTAAGCAGGATCACGCCTATCGTCAGGATCGTACCCAAGCCCGGCAAGGACATGCCCAGCCAGCTTTCCGGCCGAAGTCTATACGGCAGCAGCAGCAGGCTCTGGTCCATACTGCCGATCAGCAGCTTCACCACCCATACGGTAATGCCGAGCGGCACCCAGATCAGCAGCCCGGTGAGGAAATAACGCTTGATCATTTAGCCGGTACAGGTTCCGCCGGCGCAACAGGCGGGCGCGGCAGGCTTGGCTTCTTCCTTGGGCTTGGAGCCACCCTTGAAATCGGTCTGGTACCAGCCGCTACCCTTGAGCTGGAAGCCGGCGGCGGACAACATCTTGGCGAAAGTTTCCTGCTTGCACTCAGGGCAAGCGGTGAGCGGCGCATCGCTCATTTTCTGTATGTATTCCTTCTGAAAACCGCAAGAAGAACAACGATATTCGTAAATTGGCATGCTACCCTCCAAAAAACAAGATTATATCTCAAATGCTTCTGAAACGACGCTGCTTAATATGGGGTGATTTCCCCATTTTGCAAGGGAAAGACCTGCGGCCCCGTGCGAGTTATGCCGTTTCAGGCGATAATAGCCGATCATTAGCCCTGTCGCGCACGCACAAACAATGACCATCACCCATCGCCAAGCCGCCTGGCTGCTCGCCGCCCTTGCCCTGTTCCTGATACTCAAGCTCAAGCTGCTGCCCGCTCTGCTGGTCGGCCTGCTGGTTTACCACCTGATCCACCTCATCGCCGCCCGTCTTGCGATCGGCAGGTTCTCCAGCAAAAATGCCAAGATCCTGTCTGTCGTCCTGGTTTCCGGGCTGGTGATCACCCTGCTCGTCGCCAGCGTCATCGGCATTCTTACCCTCCTGCGCGCCGAGGGTGGCGGGCCAGCCTCCTTCATGGCAAAGCTGGCCGAAATCCTGGAATCATCCCGCTCATCCCTGCCCGATTGGATTTATAGCGCCCTACCCCACGATGGGGACGCACTGAAAATTTACATTGCAGGATGGCTGCGCGAGCACTCCGGCGAACTGCAAATCATGGGCAAGGAAGCCGGCCATACCTTCGCCCATGTCCTGATCGGCATGATCATCGGCGCCATGCTTTCACTCTATGAAATGGTTGCCATCGAAGTCCGCAAACCCTTTGTTTCCGCCCTTGCAGAACGAGCCGTAAAATTCAGCGATGCATTCCGCAACATCGTCTTCGCCCAGGCGAAAATCGCCGCCGTCAACGCCTTCCTCACCTGGATTTACCTGGGTGTCGTGCTGCCTCTGGTCGGCGTCAAACTCCCTTTCGCCGGCACCCTGGTCATTGTCACCTTCGTCGCCGGCCTGATCCCCATCCTCGGCAACATCCTGTCGAATACCGCCATCGTCATCGTCAGCCTCGGCCACTCCTTCCAGATGGCGATGTCATCACTGCTGTTCCTGGTGAGCATTCACAAACTGGAATACTTCCTCAACGCCAAAATCGTCGGCTCGCAAATCAAGGCCAACGCCTGGGAGCTGCTGACCGCCATGCTCGCCATGGAAGCGGCATTCGGCCTGCCGGGGCTGGTCGCGGCGCCGGTTTATTATGCCTATCTCAAGAGCGAGCTGAAGGAAGGCGGGGTAATTTGAAGGTGCTTGCAGAAAGCAATGCCGACGGCCCGATCATCTCGTGCAGCTCGTGCAAAGCCTGCTGCTGCCGGTTAGAGGTGATGTTGATGGGTGACGACGACATTCCGCCCGAATTGACGGAACAGGACCGGTGGGGCGGATGGGTCATGGCGCGTCTTGACGACGGCTGGTGCGCAGCCCTGGACAGGGACACCATGCTGTGCACGATATACGAGCGCCGGCCGATGATTTGCAGTGACTATCAGGTGGGGGATAGCGATTGTATTGGGGAGCGGTTGCTGCTCACCCCTGCTGGAATGGGATCGGTTGGGGTGGCAAGCTAATCCGGGCTTTGGTTTGCCTCATATGACGCGCTCTGCGCGGATGTTTGGGTGCCGGGGGCAGCCCGGCGGGCTGGTTCCTTTCTTTAAACGGCTAAAGAAAGGGAACCAAAGAAAGCCGCCCCTATCCTCCGCCCTTCGCTACGCTACGGGTTCCCTGTGCTGCTCGCCGAACCGGGCGGCTGCGGAACTCGGCCCTCTGGGCCTCAGACAGTCCTCGCCGACTTCCCCCGGCCCGGCTGTGCTGCTCGGCGGCGGCCCAAGGGGACCATAAAGAACAACAAAACCGCCCCACCCAGCCCTCCCCAGCGGGGAGGGCACCCAAACACGGGCTCCGCCCACAAAACCTAAAAACCCCTTCTGCGCCGCTTCGGTTTGACGGGCAAATTGGGATGAAGGCGAGCACTGTTCGAGCTCCGCAGCAGCTTGCGTTTTGTGCAAGCTGTCAGGGCGAGTTGCGCAGCCGCCCAATTTGCCCGTCAAACCGAAGGTAGCCCGGAGGGCCGGTGCGGCAGGGTGCCCTTTTGTTTGGTTACTTGTATTTTGGGCAAGCAAAATAAAGTAACCTGCTGCCGGGCAGCCCCCGGCATCTAAGCAGCTGCGCGTAGCGCACACAAAACCTGCGGCGCAATGCGTACTAAAAGGGCTGGTGGCGCTTGCCAAAATACAAGATATAGCGCTTAATTCCATAGGCATAGACTTATTCGGTGCGAATGCCATAGTGCTTCAACTGAATCTTCCCACGCACCTAATCCAGCAAGTTCGACGAAGCAGACGAGACGGCAATATCAGTCATTTTTAAGATGCACACTTAACGTCTAGGCAAATGTATTCACAGGAGCAGCGATGAAAGCAGAAATAAAAAAACAAGATGCGAAGCCCGCAGTCGCGAAAACCGTGAGTGAGCAACCGAAAAAGCCAAAATCTGCGTCCTCCAGCAAAGCAAAGCGAACGTTTCCACATGTTTCTATCGAAGAGTGTCGAAAGATTGCGGATTCCATAAAGCAATTCAACGCTGGTAATCCGTGGGCTCCGAAAGACATAGCATCGACCCTCGAGATGGGGATGAGCAATAACTTTTTTTATCTTACGGCGGGATCAAGAGACTACAAGTTAACTATTGGCACACGTGATACTGACAAGATTGAGTTATCTGATCTCGGGCGGCGGCTGGTCTACCCAAAGAGCCCACAAGAAGAGTCAGAAGCTATACAAGAGGCTTTCCGCAACGTCGATTTGTTCAAGAACGTCTTTGATTACTATCAGGGAGAAAACCTCCCCGATATTCAGTACCTCAAAAACACCCTTAAGACAGAGTTCGGTGTCGAAGAGCAGTACCAAGACGACTTCTACGACCTCTATCGGAAGAACCTCGCTTATTTGAAGTCGAAGGGAGAACTTCCTGCTGCTCTAGCCAAGACTTCTGAGGGAAAGGCTATTGGAAACTCAATAATTCTTGGTGAGTCATCAAATGCGGGAAAACTTGTTGCGTTTGTCGCAATGCCCTTTTCAGAGAAAACATCAGCCTATCCAAAAGGCTATTTTGATGAGGTCCTTAAGCACCTCATTACACCTGCTGCCGTGAAAGCCAATTTCAACGCGCGAACAGCTAAGAAGGCCGGCAGCGAAGTAATCCAATCTACAATCGTCAATGATCTTGACTCGGCGGACTTAGTCATCGTCGACTTGACTGAACACAATCCAAATGTTCTCTTCGAACTCGGCATGAGGATTGCGTTCGACAAACCAGTGTGCCTGATTCGGGCCAAGGGAACTGCCGCTATTTTTGACATCGACCATATGCTTCGTGTCTATGACTACAACCCATGCATGTGGCCCTCGACCCTCGAAATTGATGTACCAGCATTAACTGAACATATCGCAGAAACCTGGAAGAACAAGGATGGTGACAGGTCGTATCTCAGGATACTGCGCGAGAGTAAGTAAAGAATGTAGAGACGTAGCCCGATTAACCAGGTGGCTCCCATAGCCCTAAATAAAAGTGCCATGCACGAATTCATAATCAACGGGGTCAGACACTATTGGTTCTTGCTGCAAATACACAGGGCAAAATCTTGCGCTGCGACGAGGTACTCGCCCGGCGAGCGTAGCCCATTCCCCGCTACAGCAACTCCAGCACCCTCTCCGGTGGTCGCGCCACAACAGCCTTATCCCCACAAACCACGATAGGCCTCTCAATCAGAATCGGGTGCGCCACCATGGCATCCAGCCATTCCTCGTCAGTAAGCGTCCGCCCCGAATAATGCGCCTTGAATTCCGCTTCCCCCTGTCGCACGAGTTCGGCCGGCTTCATGCCCAGCTTTTTCAACACGGCGCGAAGCTCTTCCTTAGAGGGCGGCGTATGGAGGTATTCCACCACTTCGGCGGCAATGCCGTTTTCGGCGATCAGCGCGCAGGCCGAGCGGCTCTTGGAGCAGCTGGGGTTGTGGTAGATGCGTAGGGGTGCGGTACTCATGGCTGCGGAGTAGATGACGACAGGTCTGACTCCGGTTCTTTTTCCGGCTCTTTCCCTTTCGCATTCGCAGGCGTATGAACCTTGATCATGGCGGCGCGGGTTTCCGGTGACTCCAGGCTGATGCGCCCCAAGGCGCCGGTACGGTAGTCTTTCAGCAAAATAAGCGCGGCCTTCTCCAGGTCCGGGTCGCCGCCCTTGAGGCGGAAGCCGCGCTTCTTGGCAACGGCCTCGATGACCCCGACGCCGTCCAGCCCTTCCACCGCGCAGCCGTAGCGGGCAGTCAGCAGGGCGGGGTAGCGCGCGAGCAGGAGGTCGCCCAGGAAGGCGGCCACTTCTTCGTCGATGACGGCGTTGCGGCCGATCGCGTGGCTCGCAGCCAGCATGTAGCCGTCGCTGTCGTGCTCGATGCGCGGCCACATCAGGCCCGGCGTGTCAACCAGCGACATGCGCGAATTCAGTTCCAGGCGCTGCTGGTTTTTGGTCACTGCCGGTTCGTCGCCCACTGCCGCCACCCGGCGATTCAATAGCGCATTCATCAAGGTGGATTTGCCGACGTTGGGTATGCCCATGATCATCATGCGCAGGGGCTTGAGGTTGGTGCCGCGATGGGGGGCGAGCGCTTCGCACAGGCCGGGCACTTTGGCGACGTCGCCCGGTTTCTTGCAGGACAGCGCCACGGCCTTGACGTCTTTTTGCCGGTTGTAGAAGTTGAGCCAGGCCTGGGTGATTGCGGGGTCGGCCAGATCGGCCTTGTTGAGGATTTTCAGGCACGGGCGCTGGCGGTGCACGCGCAGCTCCTTGATCATCGGGTTGCAGCTTGCCTCGGGCAGGCGGGCGTCCAGCACCTCGATGACGAGATCGATATTCTCCATGGTTTCGGCCGCCTTTTTGCGGGCGGAGACCATGTGACCGGGGAACCACTTAATAGACATACGTAATCAACTAATTATCAAAAGCTTATTTTACCCTGCGCCGACCGCTACGTCATGTTTGCCGTGGCGAAGCTTCCGGGCCAGCCATTTTCAGAGCCCTCGTAGGAAAAATCAGGGTCGGGTAGAATGACACCCCATCAGCCTGCTCCCCAGCAGAATTTTCCGGAATACCCAGCATGTTGCGATTGACCGAAGTTAAGCTCCCCCTCGACCACCCCGAAGGCGCGATCAAGGCCGCCATACTCAAGCGGCTGGGCATTCCGGCCGATGAGCTGGTCAGCTATTCGATCGCCCGGCGCGGCCATGACGCCCGCAAGCCGGAGGCGATCACTTTTGTCTACACGCTGGATGTCGAGGTGAAGAACGAGCCAGGGATACTCAAGCGCCAGAAAAAAGATCGGCATCTTTCCCTCACCCCGGATACCCGCTACCACTTCGTTGCGCAGGCGCCGGCCAATCTGGCTTCGCGCCCGGTAGTGATCGGCACGGGTCCGGCGGGACTGTTTGCCGGGCTGATACTTGCGCAGATGGGATTCCGCCCGATCATTCTGGAGCGCGGCAAGGCGGTGCGCGAACGCGCCAAGGACACCTTCAGCCTGTGGCGTGAAGGCAAGCTCGATCCGGAATCCAATGTGCAGTTCGGCGAAGGCGGCGCGGGTACCTTTTCCGACGGCAAGCTCCACAGCCAGATCAAGGACCCGATGCACCACGGCAAGAAAGTGCTGACGGAATTCGTCAAGGCCGGCGCACCGCCGGAAATCCTCTATGTGAGCAAGCCGCACATCGGCACCTTCAGGCTGGTATCGATGGTGGAAAAAATGCGGGCGACCATCGAATCGCTCGGCGGGGAAATCCGCTTCCAGAGCCGGGTGGACGATCTCGAAATCGACAACGGCCAGGTGCGCGGCGTGGTGCTCGCCAACGGCGAGCGCATCGCCGCCGATCATGTCGTCTTGGCAGTCGGCCACAGCGCGCGCGACACCTTCCAGATGCTCTACGACCGGGGGGTTTATATCGAGGCCAAGCCGTTTTCCATCGGCTTTCGCATCGAGCACCCGCAGTCGCTGATCGACACCTGCCGTTTCGGCAAGAACGCCGGCAACCCCTTGCTGGGCGCCGCCGACTACAAGCTGGTCCATCATTGCAGCAACGGCCGTTCGGTCTACAGTTTCTGCATGTGTCCGGGCGGCCAGGTGGTGGCGGCGGCATCGGAGCCGGGCCGGGTCGTGACCAACGGCATGAGCCAGTATTCGCGCAGCGAACGCAATGCCAACAGCGGCCTCGTGGTCGACATTACACCGGCCGACTATCCCGGCCATCCGCTGGCGGGCATAGACTTTCAGCGCCACTGGGAGGAGCGCGCGTTCGAGCTGGGCGGCCGGAATTACCAGGCGCCGGGACAGCTGGTGGGTGATTTTCTGGCGGGCAAGCCTTCCACGGCATTCGGCTCGGTGCTGCCGTCCTATACGCCCGGCGTGCATTTGGGCGATCTCAGCACCGCCCTGCCGGATTACGTCATCGCGGCGATACGCGAGGCCATCCCCGCCTTCGAGAAACAGATCAAGGGTTTTTCCATGCACGATGCCGTGCTGACCGGCGTGGAGACGCGCACCTCATCCCCGGTCCGCATCAAGCGGAACGACGATTACCAGAGCCTGAATACGCGCGGACTCTTTCCCGCGGGAGAGGGAGCGGGCTACGCCGGGGGCATTCTTTCAGCGGCGGTGGATGGCATCAAGGTGGCCGAGGCCGTGGCCTTGAGCATGGTTCGCAACGAGGCTGCGCATAGCGGCTGAGGGCGGATCGCAGCGGTTTCGCCGCGTAAAAAAAAGGCCAGCAAATGCTGGCCTTTTTTCTCACCTTGAATCAGGTGTCTCTCAGAACGGAATATCGTCCTCGAAATTATCGAAGTCGCCACCGCTTTTTGCTGCCGGTTTCGCGCTGCCAGCGCTAGCAGAAGGTTTTTCCACCACTTCGAAGCTGTTGCCACCGCCACCGCTGCGGCCACCGAGCATTTGCATCTTGTCGGCGACGATCTCGGTGGTGTACTGATCCTGCCCTTCCTTGTTCGTCCACTTGCGGGTCTGAATGCGCCCTTCGATATAAACCTGGCTGCCTTTCTTCAGGTATTCCCCGGCGATTTCCGCCAGCTTGCCGAACATCGAGATCCGGTGCCATTCAGTCTTTTCCTGCTTTTCGCCGTTCTTGTCTTTCCAGGAGTCGGTGGTTGCAAGGCTGAAGTTGCAGATTGCATCCCCCGATGGCATGTAGCGCATTTCAGGGTCTTTCCCCAGGTTGCCGATAATAATTGCCTTGTTCACTGATGCCATTTCACGCTCCTCCCTCAATTAATTTAGTAACGCCCTCTTCATCCCAACCCGCCATTTCCACCTTGAGGTAGGCGGCGCCTTCCTCGGGATCGACAACCGCTTCCATCACCCCGTCCAGACCGATCAGCCGGCGTGACAGTTCGCGCGCCGCTTCAGCGGACATCGGCTCGATATGGAACATCCGGGTGCGCACTGCGGGCGGCGTTTTCATGCTGGCGGCCAACAGCAGCCATAGCCCGCTGATTGCGCCGCCGAAAGCGAACACCGACCACTGGCCGGCGTAATGGGAAAGCAATCCGCCCGCCACGCCACCGGTAAACAAGCCGAGCGACTGGGACGTATTATACACTCCCATGGCCGTCCCCTTGGAACGTGCCGGAGCAAGCTTGGAAATCAGCGAGGGCAGGCTCGCTTCGAGAATGTTGAAAGCGATGAAGAACAGCAGCAGCATCATTACGATGCCCCAAAAGCTCTGGATCAACACCGTCATCATCAGTTGCGACAGGAGTAGCAGGGCCACGGCAAAAATGAAAACCGGCTTGAGCTTCGCCTTTTTCTCGCCATAAATGATGGCCGGCACCATCAACGCGAATGCACCCAGCATCACCGGGAGGTAGATTTTCCAGTGCTGGGCTTCCGGCATGTTGCCGGTTTCCCTGAGGGCGAAGGGGATCACCACGAACATCGCCATTTGCGCGGCGTGCAAGGCGAAAATGCCAAAATTCAGGCGCAGCAACTGGCCGTCGCGCAGCACGTCGCTCAAGCGCGCAGGGACGACCTCGGTATCGGAATGGAAATGACTGGCCCTGGGGTCGGGGATGACTGCGTAAATCACGCCCATCGCCGCCAGCGCCAGCACGCCGGTGAGCTCGAATATTCCTGGCACGCCAATCGCCTGATACAGCAACGGGCCCAGCGCCATCGATGCGGCAAACGCCAGACCGATCGTGGAGCCGATCATCGCCATTGCCTTGGTGCGGTGCTCTTCCCGCGTCAGGTCGGCGAGCAGCGCAGTGATGGCGGCGGAAATCGCGCCCGCACCCTGAATGGCACGCCCCACGATCACCATGTAAATGTCGCTGGCGGAAGCGGCGACAAAGCTGCCGATAACGAACAGCAGCAGGCCGAAATAGATCACCCGCTTGCGCCCCCAACGGTCGGATGCCATGCCGAAAGGCAGTTGCAGCATGGCCTGGGTCAGGCCGTAGGCGCCAAGCGCCAGGCCGATCAGGATATGGCTGTCGCCGCCTGGCAGTCCATGGGCATAAATGGCGAAAACCGGCAGGATCAGGAACATGCCCAGCATCCGGAGACCGAATATCCCGGCCAGCCCCACGCTGGCACGGAGTTCGGTAGGAGTCATCTGGTCGGGAATGTGCATATAAAGTTGAGGTCGAACGGTAAAATTGCGTATAGTAGCAGGTTGCCTTTTGCTCTGCACAAACTCATGGACCTGATCAAAATCCGCGGTGCCCGTACGCACAACCTGAAAAACATCAGCCTCGACATTCCGCGCAACAAGCTGGTGGTCATCACCGGCCTGTCCGGCTCGGGAAAATCCTCGCTGGCTTTCGATACCCTTTACGCCGAAGGGCAGCGCCGCTACGTCGAGTCGCTCTCTGCCTATGCACGCCAGTTTCTGCAGCGGATGGAAAAGCCCGACGTAGATCTGATCGAGGGCTTGTCGCCGGCGATTTCGATCGAGCAGAAGGCCACCAGCCACAATCCGCGCTCGACCGTCGGCACCGTCACTGAAATCCACGACTACCTGCGCCTGCTCTATGCCCGCGTCGGCGACCCCTACTGCCCCGAGCACCATATCCTGCTGTCCGCCCAGAGCATTTCCCAGATGGTGGACACGGTCATGGCGCTGCCCGAGGACACCAAACTGATGATCCTCTCGCCCACGGTGGTGGGCCGCAAGGGGGAGCAGGTCGACCTGTTCGACGAGTTGCGCGCACAGGGTTTCGTGCGCCTGCGGATCGACGGCAAGGTGCATGAAATCGATGCTCTGCCCAAGCTGGACAAGAACAAGAAGCACACCGTCGACATCGTGGTGGACCGCCTCAAGGTTCGCGCCGACGCCAAGCAGCGTCTGGCGGAATCGTTCGAGACCGCGCTGCGCCACTCGGACGGGAAAGCGCTGGCAGTGGAGATGGATTCGGGCAAGGAGCACCTGTTCTCGGCCAAATTCTCCTGCCCGGTGTGCAGCTATTCCCTGCCGGAACTCGAGCCGCGACTGTTCTCCTTCAACAATCCGATGGGTGCCTGCCCCAAGTGCGACGGCCTGGGCCAGGTCAGTTTCTTCGACCCCAAGCGCATCGCCGCCTTCCCCCACCTGAGCCTGGCCTCGGGTGCGGTCAAGGGCTGGGACAAGCGCAACCAGTTCTTCTTCCAGATGCTGCAAAGCCTGGCGCTGCATTACGGCTTCGACCTCGACACCCCGTTCGAGCAGCTGCCGGAAACCATCCAGCACATTCTCCTCTACGGCAGCGGCACAGAGTCTCTGCGTTTCCAGTACCTGGGAGAAAAAGGCGGGATGCAGGCGCGCAGCCATCCGTTCGAGGGCATCATCACCAATTTCGAGCGGCGATACCGCGAAACCGAATCGGCAACGGTGCGCGAGGAACTGGCCAAATACATCAATTACTGCCTCTGCCCCGATTGCGAGGGCACCCGGCTGCGCGCCGAAGCGCGCCACGTGCTGGTGGGCGGCAAGGCGCTATTTGAAGTCGGCCGCCTGCCGCTGAAACAGACTTACGACTTTTTCGCCACGCTGGAATTCGACGGCCAGAAGCAGGCCATCGCCGAGCGCATCATCAAGGAAATCGCGGCGCGGATCCGCTTTCTCAACAATGTCGGGCTGGATTACCTGTCGCTCGACCGTTCGGCCAATACCTTGTCCGGCGGCGAGGCGCAGCGCATTCGTCTGGCGAGCCAGATCGGCTCCGGACTAACCGGCGTGATGTACGTGCTGGACGAACCTTCGATCGGTCTGCACCAGCGCGACAACGACCGTCTGCTCACGACCCTCAAGCACCTGCGCGACATGGGAAACACCGTGATCGTGGTGGAGCATGATACCGACGCCATTCTGACCGCCGACCACGTAGTAGACATCGGCCCCGGCGCGGGCGTACACGGCGGCGAAGTCGTCGCGGAAGGCACCCCTGACGAGATCAAGGCCAACCCTGCCTCGCTCACCGGCCAGTACCTTAGCGGCAAGCGCAGCATCGCGGTACCGAAAATTCGGCATAAACCCGACCCCAAGCGCATGCTGCGCCTGACAGGGGCCACCGGCAACAACCTGAAGAGTTCCACCCTGGATCTGCCGGTGGGGCTGTTCGTGTGCGTCACCGGCGTATCCGGCTCGGGCAAATCCACCCTGGTCAACGACACCCTGTACCGCGCCGTGTCACGCCATCTCTACGGCTCGGCAACGGAGCCGGCACCTTACGAGGAGCTGCATGGCCTGGAGTTCTACGACAAGGTGATCGACGTCGACCAAAGCCCGATCGGGCGCACCCCGCGCTCCAATCCGGCCACCTATACCGGCCTGTTCACACCGATCCGCGAGCTGTTCGCCGGCGTGCCCCAGGCACGCGAGCGCGGCTACGGGCCGGGACGCTTCTCCTTCAACGTCAAGGGCGGGCGCTGCGAGGCCTGCGAAGGGGACGGCGTGATCAAGGTGGAGATGCACTTCCTGCCCGACATCTACGTGCCCTGTGACGTCTGCCACGGCAAGCGCTACAACCGCGAGACCCTGGAAATCCAGTACAAGGGAAAGAACATCCACGAAATCCTGGCGATGACCGTGGAACAGGCGCACGAATTCTTCAGCCCGGTGCCGGTGGTGGCAAGAAAGCTCTCCACGCTGCTCGATGTCGGACTGGGCTACATCACCCTGGGGCAGAGCGCGACCACGCTGTCCGGCGGCGAGGCGCAACGGGTGAAGCTGTCTCTCGAATTGAGCAAGCGCGACACCGGCCGCACCCTGTATATCCTGGACGAGCCCACCACCGGCCTGCATTACCACGATATCGAGTTGCTCCTGAAGGTGCTGCATCGACTGCGCGACAGCGGCAACACCGTGGTGGTGATCGAGCATAATCTGGACGTGATCAAGACTGCCGACTGGGTCGTCGATCTCGGCCCCGAAGGCGGCGTGGGCGGCGGGCAGATCATCGCCACGGGAACCCCGGAGCAGGTCGCCGATACCCCGGCAAGCTTCACCGGACGGTACCTGGCCGGACTACTCGCATAGGGAGAATGACACATAAAAAAAAGCCAGGTAAAAACCTGGCTTTTTTATTTGATGCGGAGAACGCGTTTAGGTGCCAGTGCTCTCAGCTTCAGCAGCAGGACGATCCATCAGCTCAACGATCGCCATCGGGGCATTGTCGCCCTGACGGAAGCCGCACTTGAGAATGCGCAGATAGCCGCCGTTGCGGTTCTGGTAGCGCGGACCGAGCGTATCGAACAGCTTGACGACCATTTCACGGTCGCGCAGACGGTCAAACGCCATGCGGCGATTGGCCAGCGAAGGCTTCTTGCCCAGCGTGATCATCGGCTCGGCGACGCGGCGCAGTTCCTTCGCCTTGGGCAGCGTGGTGGTGATGGCTTCGTGACGCAACAGCGAGTTGGTCATGTTGCGCAGCATCGCCAAACGGTGGCTGCTGGTGCGATTGAGTTTTCTAAGTCCTAAACGGTGACGCATGATCTATCCTTCCTTTGCATACAATCTTTCATGCGCTTTAGCGCATAGAAAGTTGGAGTACCCTTGTGGTGTTTCGTATTCCACGAACTAATTTATGCACGCTCACCCAGACCGACAGGCGGCCAGTTTTCCAGCTTCATGCCCAGCGTCAGGCCCTTGGAGGCGAGTACATCCTTGATTTCGTTCAGCGACTTGCGTCCCAGATTAGGGGTCTTCAGCAACTCGTTCTCGGTGCGCTGGATCAGATCACCGATGTAATAAATGTTTTCCGCCTTCAGGCAATTGGCAGAACGCACGGTGAGTTCAAGATCGTCCACCGGACGCAGCAGAATCGGGTCAACCTGCGGTGCGCGGGGCGCCTCGATCTCGGCCGGCGTGCCTTTCAGCTCGGCAAACACGGATAACTGATCGACCAGAATACGCGCAGCATAACGAATCGCCTCTTCGGGATCGACCACGCCATTGGTTTCAATGTCGACAACCAGCTTGTCCAGGTCGGTACGCTGCTCGACGCGGGCGCTTTCCACTGCATAACTGACGCGGCGAACCGGGCTGAATGAAGCATCCAGCAGGATCGTGCCGATACTGCGCTCCTCTTCGGCGACACGCCGTGCAGTGACGGGCTGATAGCCGCGACCCTGCTCGATCTTGATTTCCATGTCGAGCTTGCCACCCTTGGTAATGTGAGCAATCACATGATCAGGGTTGACGATCTCTGCATCATGACCGGTTTCGATGTCAGCCGCCGTCACCACGCCTTCACCCTTTTTCGACAGAATCAGGGTGGCTTCGGAGCGATTATGCAGCTTCAGTGCAATGCCTTTAAGGTTGAGCAGGATGTCGACCACGTCTTCCTGCACACCGTCGATGGTCGAATACTCATGCACCACACCTTCGATCTTGACCTGAGTGATGGCATAGCCTGGCATCGAAGACAGCAAAATGCGGCGCAGGGCGTTGCCCAGAGTATGGCCGTAGCCACGCTCAAACGGCTCCATGGAAATACGGGCGCGAACGGGCGACGCCGCTTCAACATCTACAACACGTGGCTTCAGAAGTTCGGTAGCACTGCTTTGCATGCTGGATCCTCTATTTAAAAGTGGTTCAGTGATTACTTCGAGTACAATTCAACCACGAGATGCTCGTTGATGGTTGAGGGCAACTCGGCACGCTGCGGCTTGGCTTTATACACGCCCTTCAGCGCCTTCACATCCACTTCGATCCATTCCGGAAAACCACGCTGCTCGGCGGCCTCGACCGCAGCCTTGATGCGCAGCTGAGTCTTCGACTTTTCGGCAACTTCAACAACGTCGCCAGCCTTGACCTGATAAGACGGGATATTCACGCGGCGGCCGTTTACCAAAATGCCGTTGTGGCGCACGATCTGGCGCGACTCGCGGCGGGACACGCCGAAGCCCATACGATGTACAACGTTGTCCAGACGGCATTCCAGAAGCTGCAGCAGGCTTTCGCCGGTCACACCTTTGCTGCGGTCAGCAATCGCATAATAACCGCGGAACTGACGCTCCAGCACGCCATAAATCCGGCGCACTTTCTGCTTCTCGCGCAATTGCACGCCGTAGTCCGACAAGCGCACCTGTTTCTGACCATGCTGGCCTGGCGCGTAGCTGCGGCGTTCAATGCCACACTTATCGGTAAAGCACTTCTCGCCTTTCAGAAACAGCTTTTCGCCTTCGCGGCGGCACTGGCGGCATTTGGGATCAAGATTGACAGCCAAGGTTTCTCTCCTGCTAAATATTAACGGCGCTGCGGTTAGATGCGGCGCTTCTTGGACGGACGGCAACCGTTATGGGGAACGGGGGTTACGTCGGCAATGGAGGTAATCTTGAAGCCGACCGCATTCAGTGCGCGCACAGCAGACTCGCGCCCTGGTCCAGGTCCTTTGATTTTGACTTCAAGGTTCTTCACTCCGTATTCCTGAGCTGCTTTACCTGCAGCCTCAGCCGCAACCTGCGCAGCAAACGGCGTGCTCTTGCGCGAACCGCGGAAACCGGCACCACCCGATGTTGCCCAGCTCAAGGCATTGCCCTGACGATCGGTGATGGTGATGATGGTGTTATTGAAGGACGCGTGAACGTGGGCAATTCCTTCAGCCACATTCTTTTTAACTTTTTTGCGTATCCGGACGTTTGTCTTAGCCATGATTTATTCCTCGTGTGGCAACCATATTATTTGGTTGCACGAACAGCTTTGCGTGGACCCTTGCGAGTGCGAGCATTGGTGCGAGTGCGCTGACCGCGAACCGGCAAACCGCGACGATGGCGCACACCACGATAGCAACCAAGATCCATCAATCGCTTGATGTTCATGGAAACCTCACGGCGCAAGTCACCTTCAACCGTAACCTTACCCACCTCGTCGCGCAGTTTTTCCATCTCGGTGTCGCTAAGATCCTTGATCTTGGTCGAGGTAATGATGCCTGCCGTCGCACAAATTTTCTGTGCGCGGGTACGGCCAATGCCGTAAATCGCAGTTAATGCGATAACGGTGTGTTGATGGTTCGGGATATTTACCCCAGCGATGCGGGCCATGCACTTACTCCCAGCAAATGACTGATTTAGAAAAAGTCGGAAATTTTAACAGTTTCGAGCGCCACAATCAACCTTGACGTTGTTTATGGCGAGGATCTGTACAAATGACGCGCAGCACGCCATGGCGTTTAACCATTTTGCAGTGGCGGCACAGCCGTTTAATTGAGGCTCGAACTCTCATCGTTTTCTCCTGATAAAGCTTTGTTACTTGGCGCGGAAAGTGATCCGTGCACGGGATAAATCATACGGGGTGAGCTCAACAGTCACCTTATCACCCGGCAAAATGCGAATATAGTGCATACGCATTTTTCCAGAGATATGGCCAAGTACCACGTGGCCGTTTTCCAATTTCACTCGGAAGGTTGCATTGGGGAGGGTTTCAAGAATCTCCCCCTGCATTTCAATCGTTTCTTCCTTCGACATTTCTATCCTGTTATCAACATGCTTAGCGGCCGGCCATCCCGCCCTTGAAGCTCGCTTTTTTGAGCAAACTCTCGTATTGATGCGACATCAGATAGGACTGAACCTGAGCCATAAAATCCATCGTCACCACCACGATAATCAATAGCGAGGTGCCACCGAAGTAAAACGGTACATTCCACTTCACAATCAAAAACTCGGGCAGCAAACATACCGCCGTAATGTACACCGCGCCCGACAGGGTAAGCCGAGACATGATCTTATCTATATAGCGCGCCGTCTGTTCACCTGGGCGGATGCCGGGTACAAATGCGCCGCTCTTTTTCAGGTTATCCGCAGTCTCCTTCGGGTTGAACACCAACGCCGTATAAAAGAAGCAGAAGAACACAATCGCAAGCGCATACAGCATCACGTACAACGGCTGACCGGGCGACAATGTCGAACCGATATCCTTGAGCCAGCTCATCCCCTCGCTGCTGCCAAACCAGCCGGCAAGCGTCGCGGGAAACAAGATAATGCTGGAGGCAAAAATCGGCGGTATCACACCCGACATATTCAGCTTCAACGGCAGATGCGAGCTCTGGCCGCCATAAATTTTGTTACCCACCTGGCGCTTGGCGTAATTCACCAATATCTTGCGCTGGCCGCGTTCAACGAAAACCACGAAGGCCGTTACTCCAATCGCGCCAACAAACAGCAGCAACACCAGCGGTATAGAAAAGGCTCCAGTACGAGTCAACTCCAGCGTGCCGCCAATCGCATGCGGCAAACCGGCCGCGATACCTGCGAAAATAATCAGCGAAATGCCGTTGCCGATACCGCGTTCGGTGATCTGCTCACCCAACCACATCAGGAACATCGTTCCGGATACCAGTGTTGCCACCGCCGTGAGACGGAACAGCAGGCCGGGATCAATCACCAGTCCGGGCTGGGATTCCAGCGCGATGGAAATTCCCAAACCCTGAAACAGGGCCAGAAACACCGTGCCGTAGCGGGTGTATTGGGTAATTTTCTTGCGCCCGCTTTCGCCTTCCTTCTTCAGCTGTTCAAGCTGAGGCGACACGACCGTCATCAACTGCATGATGATCGAGGCCGAGATGTACGGCATGATACCCAACGCGAACACCGTGAAACGAGACAACGCGCCACCCGAAAACATGTTGAACATGCCGAGTATGCCGCCCGACTGGGACTTGAAGAGCGACTCCAGCGCCACCGGATCGATACCGGGCACTGGAATGTGGGCGCCGATACGATAAACGACCAGCGCAGCCAGCACGAAGAGCAACCGCTTCTTCAGGTCACCAAACTTGCCTGCTGCATTAAGCATTGGGTTGCCAAGAGCCAAAATCGTATCCCTTATTCCGCGATCTTGCCGCCAGCGGCTTCAATCGCTGCACGTGCACCCTTGGTGACGAGCAGACCCTGCAGCGTTACAGCACGCGTAATTTCACCGGACAGAAATACCTTAACACTCAGCGCGGAACCCGAAATCACGTTGGCTTGCTTCAGCACCAACAGATCAATCGTGTCTACCGGCAGATTGTTGATTTCCGACAGTCGCACTTCGGCGGTTTCGCCGCGGACCTTGGCCAGAGAAACGAAGCCACGCTTAGGCAGGCGACGCTGCAAAGGCATTTGACCGCCTTCAAAACCCACCTTGTGAAAGCCACCAGAACGCGATTTCTGACCCTTATGCCCGCGACCGCAGGTTTTTCCAGTGCCAGAGCCAATGCCGCGACCCACTCGCTTCGCTGCTTTTTTGCTGCCATCGGCAGGCTTGATAGTATTCAGTTGCATTTAGCCCTCGCACTTCACCAGATAGTAAACGGTGTTGATCATGCCACGAACCGATGGCGTATCTTCAACTTCAACCGTATGACCAATGCGCTTCAATCCCAAACCGCGCACACAAGCACGGTGAGACTCTATGGTGCCGATCACACTCTTGATCTGAGTAACCTTCACCTTGGTAGATTTTTTTGCCTTTACCATCACTTACCCCATGATCTCTTCGACAGTCTTGCCGCGCTTGGCAGCAATCTCGGACGGCGTATTCATTTGCTTCAAGCCGTTGAGGGTGGCGCGCACAATATTGTACGGGTTGGTCGAGCCGATGCACTTGGCGAGAACGTTATGCACGCCCATCACCTCGAAAATCGCACGCATTGGGCCACCAGCAATAATACCGGTACCTTCGGAAGCGGGCTGCATGTAAACCTTGGCAGCGCCATGACGACCGATCACGGCGTGGTGCAAAGTACCCTTTTTCAGGTTAACTTTGATCAAGTTGCGCCGCGCATCTTCCATTGCCTTTTGAACGGCAACCGGCACTTCTCGCGATTTGCCCTTGCCCATGCCAACACTACCGCTACCATCACCAACGACAGTCAAGGCTGCGAAGGCCATGATCCGGCCGCCCTTGACCACTTTGGTCACACGATTGACGCCAATCATTTTTTCCTGCAGGCCGTCGCCGCGATCTTCTTGCTGGTTTTTCTCAAATTTAGCCATCATCAACCCCGCTTAGAATTTCAGACCGTTTTCGCGCGCAGCTTCAGCCAGCGCTTTAACACGACCATGGTAGTGGAAGCCTGAGCGGTCAAACGCTACGGTTTCTACGCCAGCGATTTTCGCTTTTTCAGCGATTCGCTTGCCAACCAAAGCGGCCGCATCCTTGTTGCCACCTTTCGGCAGATCCTTGCGCACCTCTGGCTCAACAGTAGATGCACTGGCTAAAACCTTGCTGCCGCTCGCATCAATGATCTGGGCATAAATATGGCAATTGGTTCTATGCACCAACAAACGCACCACCTTCAGTTCTGCGATTTTGGCACGGGTTTTGCGTGACCGACGCAGGCGTGACTGTTTCTTATCCATGACTATTGCCCCTATTTCTTCTTGGTCTCTTTCAGGATCACCACCTCATCGGAGTAACGCACACCCTTGCCCTTGTAAGGCTCTGGACTACGATACGCACGAATTTCAGCGGCAACCTGACCAACGCGCTGCTTGTCAGCGCCCTTCAAAACGATTTCAGTCTGGGTCGGCGTAGTAACTACGACGCCTTCAGGCATTTTATGGTCGACTGGATGGGAAAATCCCAACGAAAGACCCAGCATATCTCCCTTGGCATTCGCGCGGTAACCCACGCCAACCAGGGTCAGCTTACGCTCGAAACCTTTCGACACGCCAAGAACCATATTTGCAAGCAGAGCACGCATAGTGCCGGACATTGCATTGGACTGCATCGAATCGTTAGCTGCCTTGCACTGCAACTGGTCGCCTTCTTTTACCACCGACACATCGCTGCTCTGCCGCTGCTTCAGTGTGCCGAGCGGCCCCTTGACTGTGATTTCATCGGCGCTTAGTGTCACTTCCACGCCGGCCGGCACGATCACCGGATTCTTAGCTATTCTGGACATCGCTTACCTCACTATGCCACTACGCACAGCACTTCGCCGCCGATACCGGCTGCACGCGCACTGCGGTCAGTCATCACGCCCTTGGAGGTGGAAACAATCGCCACACCCAATCCGTTCATGACTTTTGGAATTTCGCCATTGCCTTTATAAATACGCAATCCAGGGCGGCTTACACGATCGATTCTTTCGATCACCGGACGACCTGCGTAGTATTTCAGGCGCACTTCCAGCGAAGGCTTGCCGGACTCGTCGCGAACTGCGAAATCATCAATATAACCCTCGTCCTTCAGCACTTTGGCAATTGCCATCTTGAGCTTGGAGGAAGGCATGCTGACGCTCACTTTTGTGGCACTTTGACCATTCCGGATACGCGTCAGCATATCGGCGATCGGATCACTCATACTCATACTATTCTCCCGCTACCAACTGGCTTTAATTACGCCGGGAATTTCACCGCGCATTGCATATTCACGCACCTTGGTACGCGCCATGCCGAACTTTCTGAACACACCACGTGGCCGTCCAGTCAGGGCGCAACGGTTACGCAAGCGCACCGGACTGGAGTCGCGTGGCAACTGCTGAAACTTGAGGCGGGCCGCATAGCGGTCTTCGTCGCTGAGCTTCACATTGTTCATCGCCGCTGCCAGTTCCGCACGTTTCGCGGCGTATTTCTTCACTATCTCGCGGCGCTTCTTATCACGATTAATCAAGGATAACTTAGCCATGCCAACCTCAGTTCTTGAAGGGGAATTTAAACGCGGCGAGAAGCGCACGCGCCTCTTCGTCGGTCTTGGCGGTCGTCGTGATCGAGATATTCATGCCACGCAACGCGTCAATTTTGTCGTAATCGATTTCCGGGAAAATAATCTGCTCTTTGATACCCATGTTGTAATTGCCACGGCCATCAAATGCCTTGCCGGAAATGCCGCGGAAGTCACGAATACGCGGAATCGCGATTGAAACCAGGCGATCCAGGAACTCATACATATGAGTGCGGCGCAAAGTCACCATGCAGCCAACCGGGTAGTTGTCACGAATCTTGAAGCCCGCGATCGACTTGCGGGACATCGTCACCACCGGTTTCTGACCAGCGATTTTCTTCATGTCGCCGACGGCATGCTCCATCACCTTCTTGTCCGCCACCGCTTCGCCCACACCCATATTGAGCGTGATCTTATTGATTTGCGGCACTTCCATCACCGACTTGTAGCCAAACTGATCCATCATCTGCTTGACCACGGTATCTTTGTAGTACTGCTGTAAACGAGCCATGTTCATTCCTTACGCGTCCAGCACTTCGCCGTTGGATTTGAAATAGCGGACTTTACGTCCATCCTCCAGCACCTTGATGCCAACCCGGTCAGCTTTTTGCGTAGCGGGGTTAAACAGCGCGATATTGGAGATATCAAGCGGCATCTCCTTTTCGACGATGCCACCGGTCACGCCCTTAACTGGGTTAGGTTTCATGTGCTTCTTAACCTTGTTGACACCCTCAACGACAAGGTGACCATCGTCCAGCATGCGCAGGACCAGGCCACGCCTGCCCTTGTCTTTGCCAGTGATCACAACGACATCGTCGCCTTTGCGAATTTTGCGCATCTCGATTCTCCTTACAGAACTTCTGGAGCCAGCGACACGATCTTCATGAAGCGCTCGGTACGAAGTTCGCGAGTCACCGGTCCGAAGATACGGGTGCCGATGGGTTCCAATTTATTATTCAGCAGAACGGCGGCATTGCCGTCGAATTTGATAAGGGATCCATCAGGACGGCGTACACCCTTGGCGGTACGGACTACAACTGCGTTGTAGACGTCGCCTTTTTTGACGCGGCCGCGCGGAGCGGCATCCTTGATGCTGACCTTGATGACATCGCCGATGGCGGCGTAACGACGCTTGGAGCCGCCCAAAACCTTGATGCACATAACGCGGCGTGCACCAGTGTTATCTGCGACATCCAGCACAGATTGCATTTGTATCATTTTATCTCTCCAACTTAATCCGCCCTGCAGCTGCACTAAGTAAAATCAGCGCAGCGATAGTCGACGGTCAGTTTTGGCTTCGGCCCGATTATTCGGACCGCTCGCCCAAAAAGAGCGAGATGTTAGCGCTTCCCGGAGGGAAACGCAAGCACTTTATACCAAGCGGCTCTTCTCAACCAGGGCGGTCACACGAAATGCCTTGGTTTTTGCGATTGGACGACATTCCTCGATGGTCACCAGATCACCCTCATGGTACTCATTGCTCTCGTCATGGGCATGGTACTTCTTGGAACGGCTAATCACCTTGCCGTACAAGGGGTGCTTGACCTTGCGCTCAACCTGCACGGTCACGGTCTTGTCCATCTTGTCGCTGACCACACGCCCGGTCAGCGTGCGTGTAACTTTATCTTCACTCATGCTTGTCTCGCCTTCTCACTGATCAGCGTGCGTACGCGCGCAATATCCTTGCGTACCTTGCCCAGCTGATCCACTTTGGTACTCTGCTGTGTGGAAATCTGCATGCGCAAGCCAAACTGGGCGCGCAGCAGTTCCACCATCTCCTTGCTCAACTCTTCAGTTGACTTGGCTCTTAATTCGCTGGCTTTCATGATTAACCACCTAACTGTCTGGTTACGAAAGTGGTTTGGATCGGCAACTTGGCAGCAGCCAGGCGAAACGCCTCGCGCGCCAGTGTTTCTTCCACACCATCCATTTCATAGAGCACTTTACCTGGCTGAATCTCGGCCACGTAGTACTCCGGGTTGCCCTTACCGTTACCCATCCGCACTTCAGCAGGTTTTTGGGAGATCGGTTTGTCAGGGAATATCCTGATCCAGATCCGGCCACCACGTTTGATATGACGCGTCATGGCACGACGAGCAGCCTCAATCTGGCGTGCAGTCAGACGGCCGCGACCAATTGCCTTCAGGCCGAACTCACCGAAGCTGACCTTGTTACCGCGAGTCGCAATGCCGGTATTGCGGCCTTTATGCTCCTTGCGGAATTTCCTTCTAGCTGGCTGTAGCATGTTTTGCTCCCGACTTTCTTGGTTTGCGTTCCGGCTCGACCGCTGCAACTACAGGAGTCTCACCCTTGGCCGGTGTCTCACCTTTGTAGACCCAGACTTTGATCCCGATAATACCGTATGTCGTTTTCGCTTCGGCAGTACCGTAGTCGATATCGGCACGCAGGGTGTGCAGCGGCACACGGCCTTCGCGATACCATTCGGTACGTGCGATTTCGGCACCATTAAGGCGGCCGGCGCTTTCGATTTTGATACCTTGAGCACCCAGACGCATGGCATTCTGCATCGCACGCTTCATTGCACGGCGGAACATGATGCGTTTCTCAAGCTGCTGCGCGATATTTTCGGCGATCAATTGCGCATCGATCTCAGGCTTGCGGATTTCCTCAATATTGAGGTGCACCGGCACGCCCATCAACTTCTGCAGTTGGAATTTCAATGCCTCAATATCCTCACCCTTCTTGCCGATCACCACACCCGGGCGGGCACTGAAGATCGAGATTCTGGCGTTACGAGCTGGCCGTTCAATAACGATCTTGCCCACTGAAGCATGCGCAAGTTTTTTCTTGAGAAAGTCACGCACCTTGATGTCATCAGCCAGCATGCCTGCAAAATTCTTGCTATTGGCATACCACTTCGATGTCCAGTTCTTGAGCACACTCAGTCGAAAACCGATTGGATGAATCTTCTGTCCCATGTTCTTTCCTCTTAGTTTCCGACAGTGACTGTGATATGGCAGGTAGGCTTGAGAATTCTCGCGCCTCGACCTTTCGCACGTGCACGGAAACGCTTCATCGTCGAGCCCTCGTCCACCAGAATGGTCGCAACCTTGAGTTCATCTATGTCAGCGCCCTCATTATGCTCGGCGTTGGCTATCGCGGACTCCAGCACTTTCTTGATAATCACCGCACCCTTCTTCGGGCTGAAGGTCAGGATGTTCAACGCGCGGTCAACGGGCAGTCCACGAATCTGATCGGCAACCAGTCGGCCTTTTTGCGCCGACAGCCTGGTACCGCGTAATACAGCACTAACTCTCATCATAGCCTCTCTTATCTCTTGGCTTTCTTATCCGCCGCATGCCCTTTGAAGGTACGTGTCAGCGAAAACTCACCCAGCTTGTGGCCGACCATGTTCTCCGAAATGTATACGGGGATATGCAGCTTGCCGTTGTGTACAGCGATCGTCAAACCAACGAAATCCGGCATCACCGTGGAACGACGCGACCAGGTCTTGATCGGACGCTTGTCATGGGTTGCGCGTGCCGCATCCACCTTGGCGATCAGGTGCGCATCAACAAATGGACCTTTTTTAATAGAACGTGCCATATCTGTTACCTCTTATTCGACGGACGGCGATTCACAATCATGCCGGATGTGCGCTTGTTGCTCCGAGTACGGTAGCCCTTGGTCGGCGTGCCCCACGGACTGACCGGATGACGACCTGCAGCAGTCTTGCCTTCGCCGCCACCGTGCGGGTGGTCAACAGGGTTCATCGCAACACCGCGCACTGTCGGGCGAACGCCGCGCCAGCGCATCGCACCGGCCTTGCCGATGGAACGCAGGTTATGCTCGGAATTGCCGACTTCACCAATGGTCGCCTTGCAATCCACGTGCACTTTGCGCACCTCACCGGAGCGTAAACGCACCTGGGCGTAAGCTCCCTCACGGGCCATCAGCTGCACGGAAGCGCCGGCAGAGCGGGCCATCTGAGCACCCTTGCCGGGCTGCATTTCGATACAGTGAATGATGGTACCCACCGGAATGTTACGCAGGGGCAGCGTGTTGCCCGGCTTGATCGGAGAATCCGAACCGCTCACCACCTGCGTGCCCACGCCCACACCTTTGGCCGCAATAATATAACGACGCTCACCGTCGGCGTAGCACAGCAGTGCCAGATGCGCGCTGCGGTTTGGATCATACTCCAGCCGTTCGACTTTAGCCGGAATACCATCCTTGTCGCGTTTGAAATCAACCACACGGTAGTGCTGCTTGTGTCCGCCACCCTGATGCCGAACGGTAATGCGGCCATGATGGTTACGGCCCGCATTGCGCGACTGGCTTTCCAGCAACGGTGCGTGAGGCTTACCCTTGTGCAGTTCCGGCGTGACGATTTTTACTACAGCGCGCCGGCCCGCGGATGTCGGTTTAACTTTGATAATTGCCATCGTTGCTCTCCTACTCGCCCGCTGCGAAATTGATTTCTTGGCCAGGCTTCAGGGCGACGTATGCCTTTTTCCAGTCCTTGCGACGGCCTGAAATTTTACCAAACCGCTTAACCTTGCCCTTGACGTTCATCACTTGGACACTGTCCACTTCCACCTTGAACAGCAACTCCACTGCAGCCTTGATTTCCGGCTTGGTGGCGTTCGTCACCACACGGAAAGCCACTTGCTCATGCTTGTCCGCAATCATGGTGCTCTTCTCGGAGATCTGGGGAGCCAGAATGACCTGCATCAGGCGTTCCTGATTAAATTTGGGCGCGTTCATGCGTACATCTCCTCAAATTTTTTCACCGCACTGCGGGTCATCAACACATTCGGGTAGTGCACCATGCTCACCGGATCAGCGCGATGCGCCTCCAGCACCAGCACATGAGGCAAATTCCGGGCCGACAGGTAAAGATTTTCATCCATCTCGTCGGTGATGATCAGCACCTTGTCCATCCCCATGCTCTTGATCTTTTGAGCCAATGCCTTGGTCTTCGGCGTATCGACGGAGAAGCTCTCCACCACCGAGAGCCGACCCAGTCGGGCCAGCTCGGAAAGAATCGAGCTGATGCCGGCACGGAACATCTTCTTGTTGACCTTCTGGCTGAAGTTCTCATCAGGTCTGTTCGGGAAAATCTGACCGCCGCCACGCCACAAAGGACTGGAGGCCATACCCGCACGTGCACGGCCGGTACCCTTTTGACGCCATGGCTTTTTGGTGCTATGGGAGACTTCACTACGGTCTTTTTGGGCGCGGTTACCGCTGCGGGCGTTAGCCATGTAGGCGGTTACAACCTGGTGAACCAGCGCTTCGTTGAATTCGCGGCCGAACAAATCATCCGAAGCGGTGACGCTGGCGGTCGATTGTCCTTGGTCATTGATTAGTTTCAATTCCATTATGCACCTGCCTTTACGCTCGGGCGTACGATCAGATCGCCACCCTTGGAGCCGGGAACCGCACCCTTGATCAGAAGCAGCTGGCGCTCGGTATCGACACGGACGATTTCAAGGTTTTGCGTAGTACGCTTCACGGCGCCATAGTGGCCTGCCATCCGCTTGCCGGGGAACACACGACCGGGATCCTGGTTCTGACCAATCGACCCTGGGCTATTATGGGAACGCGAGTTACCGTGAGTGGCACGATTCGAGCTGAAGTGGTGACGCTTGATCGCGCCAGTGAACCCTTTACCTTGTGTGGTACCGGTTACATCCACCATTTGACCGACCTGGAACAGGTCAATACCCACAGCGCCGCCCAAACTCACCTTGGCAGCATCTTCGCCGGTCACCGTGAATTCTTTGAGAACACGGCCAGCCGCAACACCTGCTTTGGCATAATGCCCAGCCAGAGGTTGAGTTACCCGGCTCTTGCGGCGTGTGCCGAATGCGACTTGAACAGCGGTATAACCATCTGTTGCGGGAGTTTTAATCTGGGTCACGCGATTGTTGGACACGTCCACAACGGTCACCGGCACGGAAGTTCCGTCCTCGGTAAACACGCGGGTCATGCCAATCTTGCGACCGACAAGTCCTAAGCTCATCACAATTATCCTTCTTACAAGGCCGGTTACGATTGACCGGCGGTTTTAACAGCAAACGATCTCTCATGCGCTTTAGCGCATTGAAAGTCGGGGGGTGCCATTTGGTGCAGAAAAGCACGGTTAAAAAAACGGTGAAGTATACACCGTTTGTTTAACCGCATCAATTTTACCTGCTCTTCTGGTTACTATTCCGAATTACAGCTTGATTTCTACATCCACTCCAGCTGGCAGATCCAGCTTCATCAGTGCGTCTACCGTTTTGTCGGTAGGGTCGATAATGTCCATCAGACGCAGGTGAGTGCGGATTTCCAATTGGTCACGCGAGGTCTTGTTGACATGCGGCGAACGCAGAATATCAAAACGCTCGATACGGGTGGGCAAAGGAACGGGGCCTTTAACCACGGCACCAGTGCGTTTTGCGGTTTCCACAATTTCCAGCGCAGACTGATCGATCAGACGATAATCAAACGCCTTCAGGCGGATACGAATTTTTTGACTTTGCATGTTTTATCCAAAGAGCGGTGCAACGGACCAAGGTCCGCGGCTGGTTTAATTACTCGATAACCTTTGCCACGACGCCGGCGCCGACGGTACGGCCGCCTTCGCGAATCGCGAAGCGCAGACCTTCTTCCATCGCGATCGGCTGGATCAGCGCGACCGTGATCGAGACGTTGTCGCCAGGCATCACCATTTCCGTGCCGGCCGGCAGTTCAATCGCGCCGGTGACGTCGGTGGTGCGGAAGTAGAACTGGGGACGGTAGCCCTGGAAGAACGGGGTGTGACGACCACCCTCGTCTTTGCTCAGGACGTAGATCTCGGCGGTGAACTTGGTGTGCGGGGTGATGGAGCCGGGCTTGGCCAGCACTTGACCACGCTCGACTTCTTCACGCTTGGTGCCGCGCAGCAGGACGCCGACGTTGTCACCGGCCTGGCCTTGATCCAGCAGTTTGCGGAACATTTCTACGCCGGTGCAGGTGGTCTTGATGGTGGGCTTGATGCCGACGACCTCGACTTCTTCGCCGACCTTGACGATGCCGCGCTCGATACGTCCGGTGACGACGGTGCCGCGTCCGGAGATGGAGAAAACGTCTTCCACCGGCATCAGGAAGGCGCCGTCAATGGCGCGCTCGGGCTGGGGAATGTAGGTGTCGAGGGCGTCGGCCAGTTTCAAGATGCTGGGTTCGCCGATGTCGCTCTGGTCGCCTTCCAGCGCTTTCAGGGCGGAGCCGATGATGATCGGGGTGTCGTCGCCGGGGAAGTCGTATTTGCTGAGCAGTTCGCGCACTTCCATTTCGACCAGTTCGAGCAACTCGGGGTCGTCCACCATGTCGGCTTTGTTCATGTAGACGATGATGTAGGGTACGCCTACCTGACGGGCCAGCAGGATGTGCTCGCGGGTCTGGGGCATCGGGCCGTCGGCGGCGGACACCACCAGGATGGCGCCGTCCATCTGGGCGGCTCCGGTTATCATGTTCTTGACGTAGTCAGCGTGGCCCGGGCAGTCGACGTGGGCGTAGTGACGGTTCGCCGTTTCGTATTCGACGTGCGCGGTGTTGATGGTGATGCCGCGCGCTTTTTCTTCCGGTGCGCTGTCGATCTGGTCGTAGCCTTTGGCTTCGCCGCCAAACTTCTTCGACAAGATCGTGGTGATCGCCGCCGTCAGCGTCGTCTTGCCGTGATCCACGTGACCAATCGTGCCCACGTTTACGTGCGGCTTCGTCCGCTCAAATTTGCCTTTTGCCATGATGACTTCCCTCTATCTCAAAGAACGATTATTTCTTGTTAATAATTGCTTCGGCGACATTCTTCGGCGCCTCTGCGTAATGCTTGAATTCCATGGTATACGTTGCACGACCCTGAGTCAGCGAACGGAGCGTGGTGGAATAGCCGAACATTTCAGCCAAAGGCACTTCGGCCTTGATGGACTTGCCGCCGCCAGCCATGTCATCCATGCCCTGGATCATGCCGCGACGGGAGGAAAGATCGCCCATCACGTCGCCCATTTTTTCTTCCGGCATTTCGACTTCCACCGCCATCATCGGCTCAAGCAGCACCGGGCTGGCTTTGCGCATACCATCCTTGAACGCCATCGAAGCCGCCATCTTGAAGGCGTTTTCGTTGGAATCGACGTCATGGTAAGAACCGTCGAACAACGTCACTTTCACGTCCACCACCGGGAATCCGGCGAGCACACCATTCGGCAAGGTTTCGCGCAAACCCTTTTCCACTGCGGGAATATATTCACGCGGCACAGTCCCGCCCTTGACGGCATCGATGAACTCAAAGCCCTTGCCCGCTTCGTTCGGGCCCATCTTGATCCAGACGTGACCATACTGGCCACGACCACCGGACTGCTTGACGAATTTGCCTTCGACTTCGACTTCTTTCCTGATCGCCTCGCGGTAAGCCACTTGCGGCGCACCCACGTTGGCCTCGACGCCGAATTCGCGGCGCATGCGGTCGACCAGAATTTCCAGATGCAACTCACCCATGCCGGAAATGATGGTTTGATTGGTTTCTTCGTCGGTGCGCACGCGGAACGATGGATCTTCCTGCGCCAGACGATTAAGAGCCAGGCCCATTTTCTCCTGGTCAGCCTTGGTCTTGGGTTCCACGGCGACGTGAATCACTGGCTCAGGGAATATCATGCGTTCCAGGATGATCGTTTTGTTCAGGTCGCACAGCGTATCGCCCGTGGTCGCCTCCTTGAGGCCCACTGCCGCCGCGATATCACCCGCGTACACTTCCTTGAGTTCTTCGCGCTGATTAGCGTGCATCTGCAGAATTCGGCCGATGCGCTCTTTCTTTCCCTTGATCGGGTTGTAGATGGTGTCGCCAGTTTTCACCATGCCGGAATAGACGCGGAAGAAAATCAGCTGACCGACAAAAGGATCGGTCATAATCTTGAACGCCAGTCCGGCAAACGGCTCATCGTCGCTCGCCTTGCGACTGCCACGCTCCCCATTTTCCAGCTCGCCTTCCACCGGCTTAATATCAGTCGGTGCCGGCATGTAGTCGATCACGGCGTCCAGCATCGCCTGCACGCCCTTGTTCTTGAATGCGGAACCGCACAGCATCGGTACGATTTCGCCCGCAATCGTGCGTTGACGCAGGCCGCGCTTGATTTCAGCTTCCGACAAATCACCCTCTTCGAGGTATTTGTTCATCAACTCTTCGGACGCCTCGGCGGCGCTCTCCACCATCTTTTCGCGCCACTCCTGGGCGATCGCCAGGAGGTCGGCCGGAATATCGCGCAGGTCGAATTTCATGCCCTGGGAGGCTTCATCCCAGTAAATCGCCTTCATGCGAACCAAGTCGACGACGCCTTCGAATTTGTCTTCCGCCCCGATTGGCACCTGCAACGGCACCGGGTTAGCTTTCAGACGGCTCTTCATCTGGTCGTAAACCTTGAAGAAGTTGGCGCCGGAACGGTCCATCTTGTTAACGAAGGCCAGGCGCGGCACACCGTACTTGTTAGCCTGACGCCACACGGTTTCAGACTGGGGCTGCACACCGCCTACCGCGCAGTACACCATGCAGGCGCCGTCCAGCACGCGCATCGAGCGCTCCACTTCGATAGTGAAGTCAACGTGGCCCGGCGTGTCGATGATATTGATGCGATGCTCGGGGTAATTGTTGTCCATCCCCTTCCAGAAACAGGTCGTCGCTGCGGAGGTAATGGTAATCCCGCGCTCCTGCTCCTGCTCCATCCAGTCCATGGTGGCTGCGCCATCATGCACTTCACCGATCTTGTGCGATACACCGGTGTAAAACAGCACCCGCTCGGTCGCGGTGGTTTTGCCGGCGTCAATATGCGCGCTGATGCCGATGTTGCGATATCGTTCAATGGGTGTTTTACGTGCCACAGTTAAAACCTTTACTAAAGCCTTATTGCCATAGAGTTCACAGAGAACATGGAGAAAACAGCCAGCCTGAGCCCGTAACCTCCGTGTTCTCTGTGGCTAAATTAGAACCTGTAATGTGCGAACGCCTTGTTGGCTTCGGCCATACGGTGTATTTCATCACGCTTTTTCATCGCGGAACCGCGACCTTCAGCGGCGTCCAGCAATTCGCCAGCCAGGCGGAAGCCCATCGACTTCTCGCCACGCTTGCGTGCCGCATCCTTGATCCAGCGCATCGCCAGAGCAGTGCGGCGAACCGGGCGAACTTCAACCGGAACCTGGTAGTTGGCACCACCGACCCGGCGGCTCTTCACTTCAACGGAAGGACGCACATTCCCCAGCGCTTGAGTAAACACTTCAAGCGGGTTCTTGCCGCTTTTCTTCTCAATCTGCTCCAAAGCGCCGTAAATAATCCGCTCAGCAACGGCCTTTTTACCTGCCGTCATCAACACATTTACGAACTTGGAAATTTCCGCACTGCCGAATTTCGGATCAGGCAGGACTTCACGCTTGGGAACTTCTCTACGTCTTGGCATAATTACCTCGGAGCTATCTTTATAAATTAGCTTTTAAATTGGTTTAAGCCGCCTTCGGGCGCTTGGTGCCGTACTTGGAACGACTCTGTTTACGATCTTTCACGCCAGCGGTATCCAGGCTGCCGCGCACTGTATGGTAACGCACACCAGGCAAGTCCTTAACACGGCCGCCACGGATCAGCACCACCGAGTGCTCCTGCAGGTTATGGCCTTCACCGCCGATGTAGCTGGACACCTCGAAGCCGTTGGTAAGGCGCACACGTGCCACTTTACGCAACGCCGAGTTCGGCTTTTTCGGCGTCGTGGTGTAGACGCGAGTACAGACGCCGCGCTTCTGCGGGCCACCTTCCAGCGCAGGCACTTTGCTCTTGACAGGCTTGGGCTCGCGCGGTTTACGCACTAACTGGTTAATCGTTGGCATTAATAATCCATTCCTAAAAAATAACGGGGACGGCAACGGTTGCCGTCCCAAATATATGCACAGCGCCCATAAGGAATCCGGCGCAGGAATTTAGCCGCTGCTAAAAAGACTGTGGATTCTATTTTCTCCCTGACCAAATGTCAAGCTCCCCATGCGGTTATTTCACCGCATGGGGGATACCTCAGGTCGAAAGCTCACTGCCTTCCGGTGCGGCCGGCGACTCTTCGATCGCCTCTGCGCCCATCACCAAACCTTGGCCCGACTTCTGCCTGCGGCGAGCGGTGTGGAAGGCCAAGCCAGTACCCGCCGGAATCAGGCGGCCAACGATGACGTTCTCTTTCAGGCCACGCAACTCGTCCCGTTTGCCCATGATCGCCGCTTCAGTCAGCACGCGCGTCGTTTCCTGGAAGGAAGCGGCGGAGATGAACGAATCAGTAGACAGCGACGCTTTGGTGATGCCCAGCAACATGTACTCGTAAACAGCCGGCTCTTTCCCCTCGGCCACCATTTTCTCGTTCTCCGCCAGCACGTCGGCGCGCTCCACCTGCTCGCCCTGGATGAAGCGGGTCTCGCCCGGGTCCACCACGGTCACGCGGCGCAGCATCTGGCGCACGATCACTTCGATGTGCTTGTCGTTGATCTTCACACCTTGGAGGCGGTACACGTCCTGTACTTCATCGGTAATGTAGCGTGCCAGCGCCTCGACCCCCCGCAACCGCAGGATATCATGCGGATCAGCCGGGCCGTCGACGATACTTTCGCCCTTGTTCACCACCTGACCGTCGTGAGCGGTGACGTGCTTGTCCTTCGTAATCAGATATTCGTGGGGGACACCGTCCAGATCGGTGATCACCAGACGCTGCTTGCCCTTGGTGTCCTTGCCGAACGACACGATGCCGGTAACTTCAGCCAGCAAGCCGGCATCCTTCGGCGAACGTGCTTCGAACAGTTCCGCCACGCGCGGCAGACCCCCTGTAATGTCGCGGGTCTTGGAGGTTTCCTGAGGGATCCGCGCCAGCACGTCGCCGACGTTGACCATCTGACCGTCCTTCACTGTAATGATCGAGCCCAGCTGGAAAGTGATGTTAACCGGCAGGTCGGTGCCGGCGATCTTGATTTCCTGACCGCTGTCATCCAGCAGCTTGACCGCCGGACGCAAGCCCTTGAACTGGGTGGTGCCGCGGCGCTTGGGATCGATCACAACCAGAGAGGACAAGCCCGTCACATCGTCGAGCTGCTTGGCCACGGTAACGCCTTCTTCAACGTTGTCGAAGCGCGCCGTTCCCGCGTATTCGGTAATGATCGGGCGGGTATGCGGATCCCAGGTCGCCAGCACCTGGCCAGCCTTGGCGACAGAGCCGTCCGACGCCAGCAGGGTAGAGCCGTAAGGGATCTTCTGGCGCTCGCGCTCGCGGCCGTTGTCGTCGGTGATGATCACTTCGCCACTGCGCGAAATCACGATCTGTTCGTTCTTGGCGTTGGTCACGTAGCGCATGCCTGAGGCAAAGCGCGCTAGGCCGTTGGATTTGATCTCGACCTGGCTTGCTGCTGCCGCACGGGATGCCGCACCGCCGATGTGGAAGGTACGCATGGTCAGCTGGGTACCCGGTTCGCCGATGGACTGCGCAGCGATCACACCGACTGCCTCGCCCACGTTCACCTCGTAGCCGCGCCCGAGGTCGCGGCCGTAGCACTTGGCACACAAGCCGTAGCGGGTTTCGCAGGTCAGCGGGGTGCGCACCTTGACTTCGTCGATGCCCATCTGCTCGATCGCTTCCACCGCATCTTCGTCCAGCAACGTGCCAGCCTCGTAAACGGTCTCGCTGGTCTCCGGGTTAACCACATCCACCGCAGTGGTGCGGCCGAGGATACGCTCACGCAACGGCTCGACCACTTCGCCGCCTTCGACCAGCGCCTTCAGCGCCATGCCTTCGGCAGTGCCGCAATCGTTCTCGGTGACCACCAGATCCTGGGTCACGTCCACCAGACGGCGGGTGAGGTAGCCGGAGTTCGCGGTCTTCAGCGCGGTGTCGGCCAAACCTTTACGTGCGCCGTGAGTAGAGATGAAGTACTGCAGAACATTCAAACCCTCGCGAAAGTTTGCCGTAATCGGGGTCTCGATGATCGAGCCGTCAGGCTTGGCCATCAGACCCCGCATACCGGCCAACTGGCGAATCTGCGCCGCGGAGCCGCGAGCGCCGGAATCAGCCATCATGTAAATCGAGTTGAATGACTCCTGGGTGACCGTCTTACCATCCCGGTTGACTACCGGCTCGGTGCCGAGCTGGTTCATCATGGCCTTGGCCACTTGGTCGCCGCAACGGCCCCAGATATCCACCACCTTGTTGTAGCGCTCACCCTGAGTCACCAGGCCGGAGGTGTACTGCGCCTCGATTTCCTTGACCTCTTTCTCGGAAGCGCCGATCAGCTGTTCCTTCTCCGTCGGCACCAGCATGTCGTCGACGCAGATCGAAATGCCGGCGCGAGCCGCGTATGCGAAACCCGTATACATCAGCTTGTCGGCGAAAATCACGGTTTCGCGCAGGCCGCAGCGACGGAAGCTGGCGTTAATCAGCTTGGAAATTTCTTTCTTCTTCAGCGCCTTGTTGATCAGAGGGAACGGCAATCCAACGGGCAGAATCTCGGACAGCAAAGCCCGGCCGACCGTGGTCTCGTAACGCGTGATTTTTTCGCGCTTGTTGCCTTCCTCATCCAGCTCGTATTCCTTGATGCGCGCAGTGACCTTGGCATGCAATTCGACCTGGCGCGACTCATAGGCACGCGAGATCTCGCTGATCGTGCCGAACAGCGTACCTTCGCCCTTGGCATTGATCTTTTCGCGGGTCATGTAATACAGACCCAGCACGATATCCTGCGATGGCACGATGATCGGCTCGCCGTTGGCGGGCGACAACACGTTATTGGAGGCCAGCATCAAGGTACGCGCCTCGATCTGGGCTTCCAGCGACAGCGGCACGTGCACGGCCATCTGGTCGCCGTCGAAGTCGGCGTTGAACGCCGCGCAAACCAGCGGATGCAACTGGATTGCCTTGCCCTCGATCAGCACCGGTTCAAATGCCTGGATACCGAGACGATGCAGAGTCGGCGCGCGGTTCAGCATGACCGGATGCTCGCGGATTACGTCTTCCAGGATGTCCCAGACTTCCGGAATCTCATCTTCCACCATGCGCTTGGCCGCCTTGATGGTCGTGGCCAGGCCGAGCACTTCCAGCTTGTGGAAAATGAAGGGCTTGAACAGCTCCAGCGCCATTTTCTTGGGTAGACCGCACTGATGCAATTTCAGCTGCGGTCCTACCACGATCACGGAACGGCCGGAGTAATCGACGCGCTTGCCCAGCAGGTTTTGGCGGAAGCGACCGCCTTTGCCCTTGATCATGTCGGCGAGCGACTTCAATGGACGCTTGTTGGCGCCGGTCATGGCCTTGCCACGACGACCGTTGTCGAGCAGGGAATCCACTGATTCCTGCAGCATCCGTTTCTCGTTGCGCACGATAATTTCAGGCGCTTTCAGCTCCAGCAGGCGCTTCAGGCGGTTGTTGCGGTTGATTACGCGACGGTACAGGTCATTCAGGTCGGAGGTCGCGAAGCGGCCGCCATCCAGCGGCACCAGCGGACGGAGTTCCGGCGGCAGCACCGGCAGCACTTCCAGGATCATCCACTCCGGCTTGATGCCGGATTTCTGGAATGCCTCCAGCACCTTGAGGCGCTTGGCAAGCTTCTTGATCTTGGTGTCGGAACCGGTTTCGGACAAATCCTTGCGCAGCTTCTCGACCTCAGCCTCGATGTTAAGGGTGCGCAACAGCTCGCGCACGCCTTCCGCACCCATGCAGGCGTGGAATTCGTCGCCGTATTCTTCCACTTTGGCCAGGTAGTCGTCCTCGGTCAACAACTGGGCTCGATTGAGCGGCGTCATGCCCGGATTGGTCACCACGTAAGCTTCGAAGTACAGCACCCGCTCGATGTCGCGCAGCGCCACGTCCAGCACCATGCCGAGCCGCGAGGGCAGCGACTTGAGGAACCAGATATGGGCTACCGGGGAGGCCAGCTCAATGTGAGCCATGCGCTCGCGGCGAACTTTGGACTGGGTCACTTCGACGCCGCATTTCTCGCAGATCACACCGCGATGCTTGAGGCGTTTGTACTTGCCGCAAAGACACTCATAGTCCTTGATCGGTCCAAAAATCTTGGCGCAGAACAGGCCATCGCGCTCCGGCTTGAAGGTGCGATAGTTGATGGTCTCCGGCTTCTTTACTTCACCGTAGGACCAGGAGCGGATTTTCTCCGGAGAAGCCAGAGCGATCTTGATCGCTTCGAATTCTTCTTCCTGGGTAACCTGTTTAAATAAATCGAGCAGTGCTTTCATGTCGTTCCTCCAGTGAGGGTTTAGGAGTGAGGGGCGAGGAACTGAAGTGTGCGAACCGCACGCTTCACTCCTCTCGCCTCACTCCTCACTACCAAATCAATAGCGTTCCAAGTCGATATCAATGGCCAGCGAGCGGATTTCCTTGACCAGCACATTGAAGGATTCCGGCATGCCGGCGTCGATCTTGTGTTCGCCCTTGACGATGTTCTCGTAAATCTTGGTGCGTCCGCTGACGTCGTCCGACTTCACGGTCAGCATCTCTTGGAGGATGTACGCGGCGCCATAAGCTTCAAGCGCCCACACTTCCATCTCGCCGAAACGCTGGCCACCGAACTGCGCTTTACCACCCAGAGGTTGCTGCGTGACCAGACTGTAAGGTCCGGTGGAACGTGCGTGCATCTTGTCGTCCACCAGATGGTGCAGTTTGAGCACGTGCATATAGCCCACCGTGACCGGACGCTCAAAGGCTTCACCGGTGCGTCCGTCGCTCAGGAATATCTGGCCTGAACGGGGCAAGCCCGCCAGCTCCAGCATGTCCTTGATTTCAGCTTCGGTCGCACCGTCGAACACCGGCGTTGCGAACGGCACGCCGCCCTGCAGGTTGTGCGCCAGGGTCAGCACTTCGTCGTCGGACAGGGAGTCGATGTCCTCATGCTTGCCGCTGCTGTTGTAGATTTTCCCGAGAAACTTGCGCATATCCTGAATCTTGGCATGCGCCTTGAGCATGTCGCCAATCTTGATCCCGAGACCTTTGGCCGCCCAGCCCAGGTGGACTTCCAGGATCTGCCCCACGTTCATGCGCGAAGGCACGCCCAGCGGGTTGAGCACGATGTCCATCGGGATGCCGTCGGCGGTATAGGGCATGTCCTCGATCGGAACGATCTTGGAAATAACACCCTTGTTACCGTGGCGACCGGCCATCTTGTCGCCGGGTTGCAGGCGGCGCTTCACCGCGACGTAGACCTTGACCATCTTCTGCACGCCGGGCGGCAGCTCGTCGCCACTGGTGAGTTTTTTCTTTTTCTCTTCGTACATCGCATCGAATTCGACCCGCTTCTGCGCCAGGCTCTCCTTCAACTGCTCCAGCTGGCGTGCGGCATCCTCCTCGGAAAGGCGGATATCGAACCACGAGTGACGTTCGACCTCAGTCAAATAGGTTTTGGTGACCTTGCTGCCTTTAGCCAGCTTCTTCGGCCCACCGTTGGCGGTCTTGCCGACAAGAAGCCTTTCTATCCGGCCGAAGGCATCGTTCTCGACGATGCGCATCTGGTCAGCCAAATCCTTCTTGAAACCCTTGAGTTCATCGTCGACGATCTGCTGTGCACGCACGTCACGCTCGATTCCCTCGCGAGTGAATACTTGCACATCGATCACCGTGCCGGACATGCCGGACGGCACGCGCAGGGAGGTATCCTTCACATCGGACGCCTTCTCGCCGAAAATGGCGCGCAGGAGCTTCTCTTCCGGCGTGAGCTGGGTTTCGCCTTTGGGCGTAACCTTGCCCACCAGTACGTCGCCCGCCTCTACTTCGGCACCGATATAGCAGATGCCGGATTCATCGAGACGGCCGAGCATACGCTCGGACAGGTTGGAAATATCACGGGTAATCTCTTCCGGCCCGAGCTTGGTGTCGCGTGCGACAACGGACAGTTCTTCGATGTGGATCGAGGTGTAGCGATCATCCGCCACCACGCGCTCGGAGATCAGGATCGAATCCTCGAAGTTGTAGCCGTTCCACGGCATAAACGCCACCAGCATGTTCTGGCCCAACGCCAGTTCGCCCATGTCGGTAGATGCGCCGTCGGCGATCACATCGCCCGCAGCGATCACATCCCCCACCTTCACCAGCGGACGCTGGTTGATGTTGGTGTTCTGATTGGAACGGGTGTACTTGATCAGGTTGTAGATATCCACGCCCACTTCGCCAGCGAGAGCCTCATCGTCATGCACCCGCACCACGATGCGGCCGGCGTCGACATGGTCGACAACACCGCCGCGGCGGGCCTGCACTGTGGTGCCGGAATCCACCGCCACGGTGCGCTCGATGCCGGTGCCCACCAGCGACTTTTCGGCACGCAGGCAGGGAACCGCCTGGCGCTGCATGTTGGAACCCATCAGCGCGCGGTTGGCATCGTCGTGCTCCAGGAACGGAATCAGCGAGGCCGCCACAGAGACGATCTGCGACGGCGCCACGTCCATATATTGCACTTTGTCCGGAGTGGACAGAGCGAATTCGTTATGATGGCGGCAGGACACCAGGTCCTGCACGAACTTGCCGCTCTTGTCGAGGTCGGCATTGGCCTGGGCGATCACATACTTGCCTTCTTCGATCGCCGACAGATAATCAATCTGGTCACTGACCTTACCATCCACCACCTTGCGGTAAGGTGTTTCCAGGAAGCCGTATTCATTGGTGCGTGCGAACAGCGCCAGGGAGTTGATCAGGCCGATGTTCGGGCCCTCCGGCGTTTCAATCGGGCACACCCGGCCGTAATGGGTGGGATGCACGTCGCGCACCTCGAAGCCGGCGCGCTCGCGGGTCAGACCGCCCGGGCCCAGCGCCGAAACGCGACGCTTGTGGGTGATCTCGGACAGCGGGTTGGTCTGGTCCATAAATTGCGACAACTGGGACGAACCGAAAAACTCCTTGATCGCGCCTGACACCGGCTTGGCGTTGATCAGGTCGTGCGGCATCAGGTTCTCGGATTCGGCCTGGGACAGGCGCTCCTTGACGGCGCGCTCGACGCGGACCAGTCCGGCTCGGAACTGGTTTTCTGCCAGCTCGCCAACCGAACGCACCCGGCGGTTGCCGAGGTGGTCGATATCGTCGATCTCGCCGCGACCGTTCTTGAGTTCAACCAGAATCTTGATCACCGAAACAATGTCGTCATTATCCAGGGTCATGTTGCCGGTCAACGCTTCGCGGCCGACACGGCGATTGAACTTCATGCGACCGACGGCGGACAGGTCGTAGCGCTCCTCGCTAAAGAACAGGCCACTGAACAACGCCTCCACTGAATCCTCGGTGGGAGGCTCGCCAGGACGCATCATGCGATAGATGGCGACGCGCGCAGCAGTTTGATCCAGCGTTTCATCAATGCGCAAGGTCTGCGAAATATAGGGCCCCTGATCCAGGTCGTTGGTATAGAGGGTGTTGATCTTGGCGACGCCAGCAGCCTGCAATGTCGCCAGGAGCTCTTCGGTAATCTCGTCGTTGGCGTTGGCGATGATCTCGCCGCTTTCCTTGTCAACAATAGCGTGGGCCAGCACCCGGCCCAGCAGGAAGTCGTCCGGCACGGACACCTTCTTGATGCCGGCTTTTTCCATGTCGCGAATGTGCTTGACGGTGATGCGCTTGTCCTTGGGCACGATAATGGTGCCATCTTTGCCCGCGACATCGAACTTGGCGACTTCACCACGCAGACGCTCCGGGACCAACTCGAACTGCACGCCCTTTTTGGCCAGATGGAAAGTATCATTGACAAAAAATTGAGCGAGGATCTGCTCAGGCTGGTAACCCAATGCCTTCAGCAGGATCGTTACCGGCATCTTGCGGCGGCGGTCAATACGGAAGTAGAGGTAATCTTTCGGATCGAATTCGAAATCCAGCCAGGAGCCGCGATAGGGAATCACGCGTGCCGAGAACAGCAACTTGCCGGAAGAGTGCGTCTTGCCACGGTCGTGCTCGAAGAACACGCCAGGAGAACGGTGCAACTGGGACACGATCACGCGCTCAGTGCCGTTGATCACGAACGAGCCGGAGCGGGTCATGAGCGGAATCTCGCCCATGTATACTTCCTGCTCCTTGACTTCCTTCACCGTCGGCTTGGAGGCTTCCCGATCCATGATGGTCAGGCGCACCTTGACGCGCAACGGGGCTGCGAAGGTCAATCCGCGCTGCTGGCATTCCACCACGTCAAACGGCGGTTCGCCAAGTTTATAGCTAACGAAATCCAGACGAGCATTCTTGGAATGGCTCTCGATCGGGAAAATCGAGCTGAACGCGGCCTGCAGGCCTTCGCTCTTGCGAATTTCGGGCTTGACTTCCGCTTGCAGAAAAGCCGCGTAGGAATCCAGCTGGGTAGCCAGCAGAAAAGGCACTTCCAGCACGCTGGCGCGCTTGGCAAAGCTTTTGCGGATACGTCTTTTCTCAGTAAAAGAGTAGCTCATAGTATCTCCATGAATGTTTCCGCATCAGAGGACGGAAGGTAGAAGACTGCAATAACGGCGGTCTGCTATCTGCCGGCTTCTAAAAGCGGGAAAAGGCTGGCGGTTTCCCGCCAGCCTGATCTCGGTACAGCAGTGCTTACTTGACTTCGCAGGTCGCGCCGGCTTCGATCAGCTGCTTGGCAACAGCGTCGGCATCAGCCTTGGAAACGCCTTCCTTGACAGCCTTGGGAGCGCCGTCGACCAAGTCTTTGGCTTCTTTCAAGCCCAGACCGGTGATGGTGCGAACCACTTTAATGGTGTTCACTTTGTTGTCGCCGGCGCCAGTCAGAATGACGTCAAACTCGGTTTTCTCTTCGACAGCGGCGGCAGCAGCAGCCGCCGGAGCAGCAGCAACAGCGGCGGCTGCAGCGGAAACGCCGAACTTCTCTTCCATGTCCTTGATCATTTCGGACAGCTCGAGAACGGTCATACCAGCGATTGCGTCGAGAATTTCAGCTTTGGAAATAGCCATGATTTACAACTCCTGAATAATTAATTTGAAACTAGATTTAAGATTAGGTTGCAGCTGGTTAAGCGGCCTGCTTTTGGTCGCGCACGGCAGCAAGTCCGCGTACGAACTTGGTCGGCACTTCGTTGAGCGTACGCACGAACGTCGCGATCGGCGCCTGCATCGTACCCATGAGCCTGGACAGCAATTCATCGCGACTTGGCATGGTGGCGAGGTTTGCGACATCCTTGGAGGACATCACAAAATTCGCCATGGCTCCGGCCTTGATCACGAACTTCTCATTGCCTTTAGCAAACTCGTGCAGTACTTTAGCCGCCGCAACGGGGTCGCTGGAAATACCATAAGCAAGCGGCCCGACCAGATGGTCGGACAAACCCGCAAACGGCGTTTCTGCAACGGCACGACGCACCAGGGTGTTTTTCAACACGCGCAGGAAAACGCCGGCTTCGCGAGCCTTGGCACGCAGCTTGGTCATGTCTTTCACTTCCATGCCGCGATACTCAGCCACCACGATGGTCTGAGCACTTGCCAGCTGCGCGATCACTTCCGCTACAACTGCTTTTTTCTCTTCAAGATTCAGACTCAAGGTCTTCCCTCCTTCCGTTAAAATTAGCCCCGAAAACGGATGCGATTTCTCGCATCCGTTTTCTGAACTTACCCACGGCGACCTTCATTCAGGAGAAATTTTCGCTGGCAAATCAAATTGTCGGCAACAAATTTCAAAACCCGTCTGGGCACGCCATCTGCGTTGGGCGGAGCTGCAATGGATAATGAGTAAATGGGTGATGAAACCCATTGCTCTTCCAGCATCACGCGCTACCGATTAAGCCGTCGAACTCCATGTATCGGGGTGGGCGAGGTATGCTTCTTCTCATCACTCATCACCCATTACCCATTACACATTACTCTCAGGCCCCAACGGTCTTTGATGGCCTGCCGGAGCTTCCCCCGGCAGACCCAAAGTTCTTTATGCAGTCAGAGTGCCTTGATCCACCCTGACGCCCACTCCCATGGTGCTGGAGAGGGCCACTTTCTTCAAATAAATACCTTTGGAGGCAGCCGGCTTGGCCTTATTCAAGGCATCCACCAGAGCCAGCAGGTTTTCCTTGAGGGCATCTTCGCCAAAGGAGGCACGACCGATGGTGCATTGCACTATGCCACCCTTGTCGGTGCGGTATTGCACCTGGCCGGCCTTGGCGTTTCTCACCGCTTCAGCCACGTTGGGGCTTACCGTGCCAACCTTAGGGTTAGGCATCAGTCCGCGCGGGCCAAGGATCTGGCCAAGCTGACCCACGATGCGCATGGCATCGGGAGTAGCGATAACCACGTCGAAATCCATCTTGCCGGCTTTGATTTCAGCAGCCAGATCTTCGAAACCGACGATGTCGGCGCCTGCCTCCTTGGCCTTGGCCACATTGTCACCCTGGGCGAACACTGCAACGCGGACGGTTTTGCCGGTACCACGCGGCAACACGACGGAGCCGCGCACCAACTGGTCGGATTTACGCGCATCGATACCGAGATTCACGGCCACGTCGATGGACTCGTCAAATTTGGCGGTGGCAGTTTGCTTGACCAGCGCCAGCGCGTCCACCAGGGAATAGGCCTTGTTGCGATCGACTTTGGCCGTGATCGCCTTGGTGCGTTTGGAAATATGTGCCATGTTATACGCCCTCCACTTCAATGCCCATACTGCGGGCGCTGCCAGCGATAGTGCGCACTGCCGCATCCATATCGGAAGCGGTCAGGTCGGGCATCTTCGCTTTGGCGATGTCTTCTGCCTGGGCGCGCGTCAGCTTACCCACCTTGTCGGTATGCGGACGCGGGCTGCCTTTTTGCACGCCGGCTGCCTTCTTGATCAGCACGGTGGCGGGCGGCGTCTTCATGATGAAGGTGAAGCTCTTGTCCGCGTAGGCGGTAATCACCACCGGGATCGGCAGACCCACTTCCAGACCTTGGGTCTGGGCATTGAACGCCTTGCAGAACTCCATGATATTCAGGCCGCGCTGACCCAATGCCGGACCGATGGGTGGGCTGGGGTTGGCTTTGCCTGCAGGCACCTGCAGCTTGATGTAACCGATGATCTTCTTTGCCACTTTTACAACTCCTCTAAAATGGGTGCAAACGCTCTATACAAATCGCCGTACCGAGCTCCCCAGTTAAAAAACCTTTTTCTCAGGCCTTCTCGACCTGGCTGAATTCCAGTTCCACCGGCGTGGAACGACCGAAAATCAGCACCGACACGCGCAACTTGCTCTTGTCGTAATTGACATCTTCCACCATGCCATTGAAATCGGTGAATGGCCCTTCCTTGACTCGCACCGCCTCGCCAACCTCGAACAGCACCTTGGGCCTGGGTTTTTCCACACCCTCCTGGATCTGCTGCATCAAAGCAGCGACTTCCTTTTCGCTGATCGGAGTCGGCTTTTGCGCGGAACCGCCGACAAAACCGGTCACCTTGGCGGTATTCTTTACCAAGTGCCAGGTTTCATCGTCCATTTCCATCTGCACCAGCACATAGCCCGGGAAGAACTTGCGCTCGCTGATGCTTTTCTGGCCGCTTTTCATCTCGACCACTTCTTCGACCGGCACGAGAATCTGGCCGAACTTGTCCTGCATGCCTGCGCGCTCAATGCGCTCCTGCAGGGCTCGTTGCACGCTCTTCTCGTAGCCCGAATAGGCGTGCACAACGTACCATCGCATTGCCATCAATCCCCCTGGCCCATCAATAATTTGACCGCCCACATCAGGCTGGCATCCACAATCCACAGGAAAATCGCAATCACCACCACCAGCAAAAATACGACGCCGGTGGTCTGGAATGTTTCCTTGCGGGTCGGCCATACGACCTTCTTGGTTTCTACCCACGCATCCTTGCCGAAGGCGAAAAACTGCTGACCGGGCCCGCTAAACCGTGCCACGAAAATCGCCATGGCCACACCCACCAACACTGCCAGCACACGCAACACCAAAGCATGTTCGGACAACAGGTAGAAGCCGGCAATTCCTGCCGCAAGCAGCAGTACAGCCAAGCCCAATTTGATTTTATCTGTCATAAGGTTTCTTTTCGGAAATGCAAACAGCGACCGGCACACATGCCGGTCGCCCGATCAATTTATTATTTCTGTCGCCCGTTCGCTTTTCCACACCATCTATCTGGCAGGCCAGGAGGGCCTCGAACCCCCAACCCTCGGTTTTGGAGACCGATACTCTGCCAATTGAGCTACTGGCCTAATTTTTGCAATGAGAGACGGGCAATCGGTTTCATCACCCATTACCCTTTCCTCATTACGTTGTTACTCGATAACCTTTGCCACGACGCCGGCGCCGACGGTACGGCCGCCTTCGCGAATCGCGAAGCGCAGACCTTCTTCCATCGCGATCGGCTGGATCAGCGCGACCGTGATCGAGACGTTGTCGCCAGGCATCACCATTTCCGTGCCGGCCGGCAGTTCAATCGCGCCGGTGACGTCGGTGGTGCGGAAGTAGAACTGGGGACGGTAGCCCTGGAAGAACGGGGTGTGACGACCACCCTCGTCTTTGCTCAGGACGTAGATCTCGGCGGTGAACTTGGTGTGCGGGGTGATGGAGCCGGGCTTGGCCAGCACTTGACCACGCTCGACTTCTTCACGCTTGGTGCCGCGCAGCAGGACGCCGACGTTGTCACCGGCCTGGCCTTGATCCAGCAGTTTGCGGAACATTTCTACGCCGGTGCAGGTGGTCTTGATGGTGGGCTTGATGCCGACGACCTCGACTTCTTCGCCGACCTTGACGATGCCGCGCTCGATACGTCCGGTGACGACGGTGCCGCGTCCGGAGATGGAGAAAACGTCTTCCACCGGCATCAGGAAGGCGCCGTCAATGGCGCGCTCGGGCTGGGGAATGTAGGTGTCGAGGGCGTCGGCCAGTTTCAAGATGCTGGGTTCGCCGATGTCGCTCTGGTCGCCTTCCAGCGCTTTCAGGGCGGAGCCGATGATGATCGGGGTGTCGTCGCCGGGGAAGTCGTATTTGCTGAGCAGTTCGCGCACTTCCATTTCGACCAGTTCGAGCAACTCGGGGTCGTCCACCATGTCGGCTTTGTTCATGTAGACGATGATGTAGGGTACGCCTACCTGACGGGCCAGCAGGATGTGCTCGCGGGTCTGGGGCATCGGGCCGTCGGCGGCGGACACCACCAGGATGGCGCCGTCCATCTGGGCGGCTCCGGTTATCATGTTCTTGACGTAGTCAGCGTGGCCCGGGCAGTCGACGTGGGCGTAGTGACGGTTCGCCGTTTCGTATTCGACGTGCGCGGTGTTGATGGTGATGCCGCGCGCTTTTTCTTCCGGTGCGCTGTCGATCTGGTCGTAGCCTTTGGCTTCGCCGCCAAACTTCTTCGACAAGATCGTGGTGATCGCCGCCGTCAGCGTCGTCTTGCCGTGATCCACGTGACCAATCGTGCCCACGTTTACGTGCGGCTTCGTCCGCTCAAATTTGCCTTTTGCCATGATGACTTCCCTTTAAGCAACTAATCCAGAACAAAAATTATGGAGCCCATGATCGGAATTGAACCGATGACCTCACCCTTACCAAGGGTGTGCTCTACCCCTGAGCTACATGGGCATTAAACCTGTGCCACTAACACTTAACTGGAGCGGGTGAAGGGAATCGAACCCTCGTCGTAAGTTTGGAAAACTTCTGCTCTACCATTGAGCTACACCCGCGTTCCGTAACAATGGCCATTAGAGCCAAGAGCACCAAGACGAGCGCCCAAGCCCGTCTTCAACTACTACTACCACTAAATCTGGTGGAGGGGGAAGGATTCGAACCTTCGAAGGCAGAGCCGTCAGATTTACAGTCTGATCCCTTTGACCGCTCGGGAACCCCTCCGAACGTAACCGCTAATTATGCCGGTGTTGCGCTTTCCTGTCAAACACATTTGCCGCGAATCGACTTGACTTCCGCCGCGGCATCCCGAAACCGCTGGTGCCGGCACCAAGAATCGAACTCGGGACCTTCTGATTACAAATCAGCTGCTCTACCAACTGAGCTATGCCGGCCACGCACAAAGGCGGGATTATAGGGCCTTCGCACGAGTTCGGCAAATCCAGTTGCGCTGCCTTGAACATTTTTCGCCACTCTGTGTCAGAATTGATAAATATCAATACACAATGAATGCCATGTCTTGTCGAATTCTTCACAGTCTATGGCTTGCCTTTTGCGCCGCCCTTTTTCTTGCCGCCAGCGGGCTGGCTATGGCTAGCGACGCCCCCAACCCCAAGGCGGCCGAATTTTCTCCCGGACTGCATTGGCTCAACATCAGCAAGCCACTGACTCTGCGTGATTTACGCGGCAAAGTAGTGATCCTTGATTTCTGGACTTACGGTTGCATCAACTGCATCCACGTCATTCCGGATCTCAAGCGACTGGAAGCCAAGTATGGCAATAAGCTTGCCGTCATCGGCGTGCACTCCCCTAAGTTCGAAAATGAAAAAAACCTCGACACCCTGCGCAATGTCGTGATCCGTTACGACCTTGCGCACCCGGTGGTAAACGACACCAAATTCACTTTGTAGCGTCAATATGGCATACAGGCCTGGCCGACCCTGGTTATTATCGACCCCGCCGGTGGAATTGTCGGGGGCGTATCCGGCGAGGGGCATTACGACGTGCTAGACAAGCACATCGGCAACCTGCTCAACCAGTTCGCCGCTCAGATCAATACCACCCCATTGCCTTTGGCACCAGAAAAAAACAAAACCTCCGCCTCCCTTCTTGCAGCTCCAGGCAAGATAGCGGCAAACGGAGACAGTGTAGCCATCGCTGATTCCTTGCACCATCGCGTTCTGCTGACCGACACCAAGGGCAAGATTACGCAAATATTTGGCGGGGGCGCAGCAGGCTTCAAGGATGGACACGCATCGACCGCACGCTTCATTGATCTTACGCGCCGCACGGTCACAACTGTTGCCGGCAATGGCAGGAAAGGGGGGGCTGTCAGCGCTGAAGCCAAAGGACTCGAAGTCGGCCTCAGCTCCCCCTGGGATGTTGCCTGCCGGGACGGCACGCTCTATATCGCCATGGCTGGTTCGCACCAGATCTGGCGCCTCAACGCCAAGTCACAAAGGATTGCCCTCTTTGCCGGGATTGGGCGAGAAGACATTGCTGACGGAAAATTAAGCGAAGCCGCTTTCAGTCAGCCCAGCGGACTGAGTCTGTTTGATCACTGGCTTTACGTCGCCGATGCGGAGGATTCAGCGGTACGCCGGATTGACCTGCGATCCGGCAGGGAAAAGGTGGAAACCCTGGTTGGCACCGGCCTGTTTGACTTTGGTGACCGCGACGGCGCTTTTGCGAACGCGAAGCTGCAGCACGTACTAGGGGTTGCCGCACTGGACGAGAACCGCATCCTGATCGCGGACACCTACAACCACAAGCTGAAAATGCTCGACCTGCGATCCCGCACCGTCACGTCACTAGCTGGAAATGGCAAACCCGGAAAGGAGTTCAATCTGAATGAACCCGGCGGACTAGCCGTGCTCGGCGGCACGGCGCTGATCGCCGACACCAACAACAACCGCATCGTGAGCTACGACCTGCGCACAGGCCGAGTCAGCGACTGGCCCGTCAGGCAGTAATTATTTTACAATTTTCAGTTGCGGCTTGCTGCGTGGCGTTGGCGGCTCGTCATCTGGCGATGGCGAAGATGCGACATCGCCCAAAGGCGTTTCATCCACCCCGCCCGCTTCTTCTTCAAGCGCAAAGGAAAGACCCTGAGCGTTTTCGCGGGCGTAGATGCTGACCACCGCATCTATAGGCACCTCGATGTCACGTGAAGCGCCGTTGAAGCGAGCCGAGAACTGAATCAAATCATTGCCGATGAGAAGGTTGCGTGTAGCCCCCTGGCTGACATTCAGGACGATCTGCCCGTCCTTTGCGAACTCCATCGGCACCCGGGTATGCTTGCCCACCGCAACCACAAGGTGCGGCGTCAACCCGCTATCAGTACACCATTCATAGATGGCGCGAATGAGGTAGGGTTTGGTGGACAGTTCGCTCACTTGCGCATGGCTTTTTCGGACGGAGTCAGCGCCTCGATGAATGCCGGCCGACTGAACAGCCGCTCGCCGTATTTCAGCAGGGGCGCGGCCTGCTTCGGCATTGAGATACCGTAATAATCCAGACGCCACAGCATGGGAGCAATCGCCACGTCGAGCATGGAGAACTCTTCGCCCAGCATGAACTTCTGCTTGACGAACAGCGGCGCAAGCTGTGCGAGGCTGTCGCGCACCGCGGCGCGCGACTTGTCCGCCGCCTTCTGGCTGCCATGCTCGATAGCCGCGACATGGCTGAACAGTTCCTGCTCGAAGCGGTGCAAGAATAGTCGAGCCCGTCCGCGCATCACTGGATCAGCCGGCATCAATTGCGGGTGGGGGAAGCGCTCATCGATGTATTCGTTGATGATGTTCGACTCGTGCAGAATCAAATCGCGTTCCACCAGCACAGGCACCTGGTTGTACGGATTCATCACCGCTAGATCTTCAGGCTTGTTGTGGAGATCCACATCGATGACCTGGAAATCCATGCCTTTTTCATACAGTACGATGCGGCAACGCTGACTAAATGGGCACGTAGTGCCGGAATAAAGTGTCATCATAGGTTTTTTGCTGCTAATAGTGGTAGACATGTTTATATTGGCGAATCCGCGTGACCGAGACCGGAATCCAGCTATCGGAATGAACGGCTTGCCGAGGGGAACATCCCCTATGCGCTCCGGCCAATCGAGTCATACTAACATTTTATCGAGACGATTTACTAGAGCCCAAAGCGGAAACGGGCCATAGTGGCCCGTTTCCGCTGATTCAGGCTATGTTTTGCCTGATCGCATCAGCTTAATGAATATCCTTCCAGAACTCTTTCTTCAGGTAATAAGCCACCACGAAGAAGATACCCAGAAAGAGCAGAACAAAGACACCCAGTTTCATGCGTGTCGCCTTAATCGGCTCACCCATGAACTCCAGGTAATTCACCAAATCCGCCACCATGCCATCATACTCCGCCGGCGTCATTTTGCCCGGCTTGGTCAGCACCAGCTTCTGGGTTTCGTGCTCGCCGTGCTTCTCCACGTGCAGCACCTGCTCGCCCTGGAACTCGTACAGAACGTGCGGCATACCCACCTTATCGAAGGCCACATTATTCCAACCTGTTGCCCTGGTTTCGTCGCGGTAGAATCCGCGCAGATACGTGTAGAGCCAATCCGCACCGCGTGACCGGGAAATCACGGAAAGATCAGGAGGCGCAGCGCCGAAAGCCGCCAGTGCATCCTTCTTGCTCATGCTGTTGGTCATGGCATCGCCCACCTTGGCGCCGGTGAAGATCAAATTATCCTTGATCTGCTGCTCGGTGAGGCCAATGTCCTGCAGGCGGTTGTAACGCATCGCCTGCGCGCTGTGGCAAGACAGGCAGTAGTTGACGAAAGTCTTCGCACCGCGCTGTAACGACTGCTGGTCGCTCAGTTTGGTAGGAGCCTTGTCCAGATGGATGTCGCTGGAGGCGAATGCCATCGTCGAAGCCAGCAGGCTTACGAGAAACAGTATCTTTTTCATTATCCTGTCACCCTTTCCGGTACGGGTTTGCATTTGTCGATTTTGGTGTACCACGGCATCAGCAGAAAGAAGCCGAGGTAGACTGTGGTCAGTATCTGCGAAAGCAGTGTATACAGCGGCGTAACCGGCAGCATGCCCAGGTAACCCAGACCGACGAAGCTGATCACGAACAGCGTCAGCGCAGTCTTGTAGATTGGGCCGCGATAACGGATCGACTTGGCTGGCGCACGGTCAAGCCAGGGCAGGAAGAAGATGATCACGACCGCCACACCCATCGCGATCACGCCCGGGAACTGCGAGCCGAACATTGGCGGCACCGCGCGCAGGACCGCATAGAACGGCGTGAAGTACCATACCGGAGCAATGTGCGGCGGCGTCTTCAGCGGATCCGCGGGAAAGAAATTGTTATCCTCGATGAAATAGCCGCCCAAGTCGGGCGCGAAGAACACAATCGCCGAGAACACCATCAGGAACACCACCACCCCAACGATATCCTTCACCGTGTAGTAGGGATGGAAGGGAATGCCGTCGAGCGGAATGTGGGTGACCGGATCCTTATGCTTCTTGATATCAACACCGTCCGGATTGTTCGAACCCACTTCGTGCAGCGCGATGATATGCGCCACCACCAAGCCGATCAGCACCAGCGGCACGGCGGCCACGTGGAAGGCAAAAAAGCGGTTCAGCGTAGCGTCGGAGATCACGTAGTCACCACGAATCCAGATCGACAGGTCCGGACCGATGAACGGCACGGCAGAGAACAGATTGACGATTACCTGCGCCCCCCAGTAGGACATCTGCCCCCAAGGCAGCAAGTAGCCCATAAAGGCTTCCGCCATCAGGGCCAGGTAGATGAGCATACCGAAAATCCAGATCAGCTCGCGCGGCTTGCGATAGGAGCCGTAGATCAGGCCGCGGAACATGTGCAGATACACCACCACGAAAAACATCGAGGCGCCGGTGGAATGGACATAGCGAATCAGCCAGCCCCAATCCACGTCGCGCATGATGTACTCGACAGAATAAAAGGCAAGGGCCGCATCCGGCTTGTAGTGCATGGTAAGAAAAATACCGGAGACGATCTGAATGACCAGCACCAGCAGCGCCAGCGAGCCGAAGAAATACCAGAAGTTAAAGTTCTTCGGTGCGTAATACTCGGAAAGGTGCTCTTTCCAAAGCTTGGTAAGGGGGAAACGGTCGTCCACCCACCCCAGCAAACGTGTCAGGCTATTCATTTATCAGGCTCCCTTGCTGTCGTCGCCAACCAGAATACGGCTGTCGCTCAAATACTTGTAGGGCGGAATTACCAGGTTGGTCGGCGCGGGGACACCCTTGAACACGCGCGCTGCCAGATCGAAGCGAGAACCGTGGCAGGGGCAGAAAAATCCACCTGGCCAGTCGTCGCCCAAGCCACTTACGGGGCCGGCCTTCATTTTCTCGGAAGGAGAGCAACCAAGATGAGTACAGATACCCACCACCACCAGGATGTTTGCGTGCTCCGCGCGAGAACGCAGCGCATTCTGGCAGTACTTCGGTTGCTGTTGCACGTCCGATTTGGGATCAACCAGCTTGTCGTCATGATTCGCCAGCAAATCCATCATTTCCTTGGTGCGGTTCACGATCCATACCGGTTTGCCTTGCCATTCGACATTCAGGATCATGCCCGGCTCGACCTTGCTGACATCCACTTCCACCGGCGCACCGGCGGCCTTGGCTCGCTGGCTTGGCATCCAACTCGCGAGAAACGGAACAGCGACACCAACCGTCGCAATTCCACCGACCGCAGTCGTAGCAGCAATCAGAAATCTCCGTTTGCTGCGGTCCACTTCATTTTGGCTCATACACTGAATCCCCGTTTTCTTGGAAACCTCAACGGCACGCCCGATATTGACTTAAGCAATCCAGCCTCAATATCGACAGCGCCAGATAAAATAATCTGCCGCGAAACATTCCGGATAATCCTATCCGAAAATCTTTCTTGGGACATAAAAGTCGGCAATTGTAACCAATTTTTCTGAAAAACTTAAATCCATTTATTCAGCTTTCCTGGCAACAAAACGTCAACACATTGTTTATCAAGCAATCACAGCGCAAATCTGCCGCAGCTATACCGGGTTGTCAATATCGATAAACTGATGGCTGATGCCAAATTGTTGGGCCAGATGCGCGCCCAGTGCCTGCACCCCGTAGCGCTCAGTAGCGTGATGACCAGCAACAACGAACGCAACTCCCGTTTCGCGCGCGAGATGGACGCACTGCTCCGAAATCTCGCCGGTGAGAAAAGCATCCACACCAAGCCGGATCGCCTCCTCGAAATACCCTTGGGCTGCACCGCTGCACCAGGCGATGCGCCGTATCGCCTTGCCCCCATCGCCGATAACCAGCGGCGTACGGCCCAGGGCCAGCGCAACCCTTTCGCCCAGCCCGTAAAGCGGCAGCGCATCGGCGAGCACGCCATGACAAGCGATGCCCTGCTCGCCGAACCCGCCTTCCACCACGAAGCCCAATTTTTTCGCCAGCTGCGCATTATTGCCCAGCACTGGATGTGCATCGAGCGGAAGATGGTAAGCCAGCAGGCTGACATTGTGGCGCAACAGCAACTCGATCCGGGCGCGTTTCACCCCCGTAATACGGGCATCCTCGTTTTTCCAGAAATAGCCGTGATGCACCAGGATCGCGTCCGCACCCGCACCGATCGCCGCCTTGAGCAAATCCAGACTGGCCGTCACCCCGCTCACCAGGCGAAAAACCTCAGGCCGCCCTTCTATCTGCACCCCATTTGGGCAATAATCATGAAATCGGGCCGCATCCATTAGCTGACCGGCATAAGCTTCCAGCTTGTAAAGTTCCATAAGCGCCCCAAATTGAATTTTGGACGACACGCTAACTTGCCGCCCATGACAAAACGCAATATTACCGATATCGAGAGAAAATTATGCGCAGACTCTGGCTCATTTTTGCACAAACCGCCACCATCAGTCTTGCGGCGCTATTCGTTATCGCCACGCTGCAGCCGGATCTTCTGCCATGGCGCGGCAATTCAGTGGTTACGCTACAAGAGGCCCCATCGGGCGGCGCCGCGCAAAAGACCGGTTCATTCAGTACAGCCGCAAAAAAAGCCATGCCTTCGGTGGTCAATATTTTTACCAGCAAGGAAATCCCGGCACCGCACAGTCCATTCATGGACGACCCCCTGTTCCGCCGCTTTTTCGGCGACCGTCTCGATAGCGAACCACAACGTGCGTCCAGTTTGGGCTCCGGCGTGATCGTCAGCCCGGATGGTTATATTCTGACCAACCACCATGTCGTCGAGGCCGCCGACGAGATCGAAGTGGCCCTCGCTGATGGCCGAAAAAGTTCGGCCAAAGTCGTCGGCACCGATCCCGATACCGATCTCGCCGTACTGAAAATCGAACTGAAAAATCTGCCCGCCATCACCTTGGGCCATGCCGAGCAGCTCCAGGTCGGAGACGTGACACTGGCGATCGGCAACCCCTTCGGTGTCGGACAGGCCGTGACGATGGGAATCGTTAGCGCCCTGGGGCGCAGCCACCTGGGCATCAACACCTTCGAAAACTTCATCCAGACCGACGCCGCGATCAACCCCGGAAATTCCGGCGGTGCACTGGTGGACGCTAGCGGCAACCTGATCGGCATCAACAGCGCAATCTATTCCCGTAGCGGCGGCTCACTGGGCATCGGCTTCGCCATCCCGATCAGCCTCGCCAAGCAAGTAATGGAACAGATTATCCTCCACGGCGGAGTAGTGCGTGGCTGGATTGGGGTGGAAGTACAGGACATCACGCCAGAGCTGGCAGAAACTTTCAAAATGCGCAAAACCAGCGGCGTCCTGATTGCCGGAGTACTGCGCGGCGGACCAGCGGATCGGGCAGGCGTCAAACCGGGAGATATCCTGCTGGAAATCGGCGGCAAACCGGTCGGCGATTCCACCGACATGCTCAACCAGGTTTCCAGCCTAGTGCCTGGCAAGGTCTCCGCGCTGAAGATTTTGCGCAACCAGACAGAAGCCGAGCTCCATGTCAGCATCGGGAAGCGGCCGAAGGCGCGGCAGAATAACTAGGCCCGGCAAGCGCTGCTAGTCCCGCGTTTCGCTCTGCTTCTGCTCTATCGCGTCCAGCTCGCGTTCCATTTCCTCGTCACTGAGCGGCTGGTAATCCGGCTCGGCCACAGCAGCCTTTTTCTCTATCATCGAGGCAACCACAATACCCAGTTCGTACAGCAGCCAGAGCGGCACCGCCAGCATGATCTGGGACACCACGTCGGGCGGAGTAAAAATGGCGCCGATCACGAAGGCGCCGACAACCACATAAGAACGGATCTCGCGCAGCTTCTTGACGCTGACCATGCCCATCCTCACCAGTACCACCACCACTACCGGCACCTCGAAGGTGATGCCGAAGGCGACGAACAGGGTCAGGACAAAATCCAGGTATTTGTTGATATCGGTCATCACCGCCACGCCCTGCGGTGCGACCGAGGTAACAAAACCGAATACCACCGGGAACACCAGGAAATAGGCGAAAGCCATGCCGCACAGGAACAGGAAAGTGCTCGCCGCCACCAGCGGTGCGATTAACCGTCTTTCATGGGCATACAGACCGGGGGCAATGAAGGCCCATATCTGGTAGAGCACGTAGGGCAGGGCGATCATGAAGGCGGCCATCATTGCCACCTTCATCGGTACAAAAAATGGCGTAGTGACGTCAGTAGCGATCATCTGACCGCCCTTGGGCAGCACAACAAGCAGCGGGTGAGCCAGTATGGCGTAAAGATCGCCGGCGAAGGGAAACAGGCAGATGAACACCAATCCCACCGCGATCAGCGCGCGCAGCAATCGGCTGCGCAGCTCGATCAAATGGGAAAAAAACGATTCGGAAGTTTCAGGCGTGATCACTTGGATTTGGATGAAGTCTCTGCTTGGTGGGGCAGCGTCGAATCCAGGCCCAACTCAAGCTGCGGCGATGCAGCTGCGGGGATTTCCGCAGATGGCAAGGGTTGCGGCTCGCCAGGCTTTTCCGCAGCCGCGTCCCCTTCAAGAACGAGCGGGGTAGTAGCCGGGGTGACCAATTCCGCCGCCCCCCTGAATTCCTGCTCGACGTGCTGGGTTTCCTCGATGATCACATGCTCGGCAGTCGAGGCCTTGGCGCGCAGATCGGCTTCAATCTTGCGCAGCTCTTCCAGCTTGAGCTGATTGTTGATGTCAGCCTTGACCTCGGAAACATAACGCTGCGCACGGCCGAACAGCAGGCCCGCGGCTCGAGCCACTTTCGGCATGCGCTCCGGGCCTATGACAATCAGTGCAACGACACCGATCACCAACAGTTCGGCGAAATTGAAGTCGAACATGGCGGATTACGATACGGTCTTGTTCTTGACTTCGCCTTCGATGGTTTGGCCGGCCTGCTGTGCCGTTGCATCGATCTTCGGCGTCTTTTCCTCTTCCTTGACGGCTTCCTTGAAGCTCTTCACCGCGCCACCCAGGTCGCCGCCGATGTTACGCAGTTTCTTGGTGCCGAAGATCACCAGCACGATCACCAGTACGATCAGCCAATGCCAGATGCTGAATGAGCCCATTTCCTTCTCCTCTAGAAATTATAAGTGCGGCAGCTTGCCGCCTCCGATGACATGGACGTGCAGATGGAACACCACCTGACCGCCGCCCTTGCCGGTATTGATGACGGTCTTGAAGCCGCTGTTCAGTCCCTGTTCTTTCGCCAGCTTTGGTGCCAACAGTAGAATGCGGCCGAGCAGCATTTCGTGCCGGCCATGGCAGTCCTCCAGCGAGTTGATGTGCTCTTTCGGCACGATCATGAAATGAACCGGCGCTGCAGGGTTGACGTCATGGAAGGCAATAAGTTCACCGTCCTCGTACACCTTGCGGCTGGGGATTTCGCCCGCCACGATCTTACAGAAAATGCAATCGCTCATTGCTCACCTCTTGCTGCCTTCTCGGCAAGACCGGACAACCCCTCGCGCCGCGCCAGTTCGTCGAGCACTTCTTCCGGACGCACTCCCTGGCTGGCCAGCATCACCAGGCAATGAAACCATAAATCAGCGGTTTCGTACACGATCTGCTGACGATCACCGTTCTTGGCCGCCACGATGGTTTCTGTAGCCTCTTCGCCGATTTTCTTCAGGATAGCGTCCAGTCCCTTGGCGTACAGCTTGGCTACGTAGGAACTGGTCGGGTCAGCCTGCTTGCGGGCTTCCAGGGTATCTGCCAGTCGACTGAGTATATCGCTCATTTCTTGTAGATCTCTGCCGGGTCTTTCAGAACCGGCTCCACCACCAGCCATCTGCCCAGTTCCAGTTTCTGGAAGAAACAATGGTTGCGGCCGGTATGGCAGGCGATGCCGCCAATCTGCTCGACCTTGAGCAGCACCACGTCCTCATCGCAGTCGAGGCGAATCTCTTTGACCTTCTGCACATGGCCGGATTCCTCGCCCTTGTGCCACAGCTTTTTGCGCGAGCGCGACCAGTACACCGCCTCGCCTCCCTCCGCCGTGAGCTTGAGGGCTTCACGGTTCATCCAGGCAAACATCAGCACCGCCCCGCTCGTCGCATCCTGGGCGATGACCGGCACCAGGCCGTCATCCGTCCACTTCACCTTGTTCAGCCAGATATCTTTTGCACTCATAGTCTCACTTCAATGCCGTGTTGCGCCATATAGCGTTTTGCTTGCTCGACGGAATATTCACCGTAATGGAAAATGCTGGCTGCCAGCACTGCATCGGCATGGCCCTTGAGCACCCCATCCACCAGATGATCAAGATTGCCGACGCCGCCGCTGGCGATCACCGGGATACCGACCGCATCGGCCACTGCGCGGGTCAACTCCAGGTTGAAGCCGATCTTGGTGCCGTCGCGGTCCATGCTGGTCAGCAGAATCTCGCCGGCGCCCATTTGTTCCATCTTTTTCGCCCATGCCACCGCGTCCAGCCCGGTGTCCTTGCGTCCGCCGTGAGTAAACACGTTCCAGCGCAGCGGCTCGCCCGCAGCCGATACCTGCTTGGCGTCGATCGCCACCACGATGCACTGCGAGCCGAAACGCGACGAGGCGTCCGCCACCAGTTGCGGGTTCTCCACTGCCGCGGTGTTGATGCCGACCTTGTCGGCGCCGGCATTGAGCAGCCTCCGCACGTCGTCGACGGCACGTACGCCGCCGCCCACGGTGAGGGGAATGAACACCTGCGCCGCCACTTCCTCGATGATATGCAGAATCAACCCACGGTTATCGCTGCTCGCAGTGATATCGAGAAAGGTCAGTTCGTCCGCGCCCTGCTCGTCGTAGCGGCGCGCAATCTCGACCGGATCGCCGGCATCGCGCAACGCCACGAAATTCACACCCTTGACGACGCGACCGTCGGTCACGTCGAGGCAGGGGATGATGCGCTTGGCCAAACCCATCAGGCCGTTCCGCCTAATTCATCCGCCAGCTTCTGCGCCTCGGCGAAGTTGAGCGTGCCCTCGTAAATGGCCCGACCGGTAATGGCGCCCATGATGCCCTCGGACTCGACGGCGCACAGTTGTTTCACGTCATCCAGGTTGGTGATGCCGCCGCTGGCGATGACCGGGATGGTCAGCGCCCGCGCCAGGTTTACCGTCGCCTCGATATTCACCCCGGAGAGCATCCCATCGCGGCCAATGTCGGTATACACGACCGCTTCCACGCCATAACCCTCAAATTTCTTGGCCAGGTCGATCACGTCATGCCCGGTTACCTTCGACCAGCCATCCACCGCCACCTTGCTGTCCTTGGCATCGAGACCGACGATGATCTGGCCGGGGAAAGCATAACAAGCCTCATGCAGAAAGCCGGGGTTCTTCACCGCTGCAGTGCCGATAATGACGTAGCTGATGCCATTGTCCAGATAGCGCTCGATAGTTTCCAGGTCGCGAATGCCGCCACCCAACTGCACAGGGATATCAGCGCCCACCGCATCTACGATAGCCCGGATGGCGCTACCATTGACCGGCTTGCCGGCAAAGGCTCCGTTCAGGTCAACCAGGTGGAGCCGACGCGCGCCGGCATCGAGCCAGTGCCTGGCCATCGCACCGGGGTCTTCGGAAAAGACGGTAGCCTCCTCCATCAACCCCTGTTTCAAACGCACACAGTGCCCGTCTTTCAAGTCAATCGCAGGAATAATTAGCATGATGGTTGCAGCAGTAGGATTACAATAAAAATTGGATCAGACCGGATTGGTTGCCATTCCGTTCCATTCCGCGAAATTGGCCAGCAGCTTGAGTCCCGCGGCCTGGCTTTTTTCCGGATGGAACTGCACGGCGAAAATATTGTTGCGCGCCACGGCGCAGGCGAAGGCGAAGGGATAATGGGTAAACGCCGCCACCAGTTCAGGATTGCCCGCCTCGACGTAGTAACTGTGCACGAAATAAAATCTCGCGCCGTTGGTAATTCCATTCCACAAGGGATGAGACACGGCTTGATGCACCTCGTTCCAGCCGATGTGCGGCACCTTGAGGCGCTGCCCCTGAGTGTCGTGCATCGCCTCGCGCGGAAACAGCCTGACCTTGCCGGGCAGCACCCCCAAACCAGCGACATTGCCTTCCTCGCTGAATTCGAACAGTGCCTGCATACCCAGGCAGATGCCGAGAAAAGGCTTGGTCTGTGCCGCCTCGATCAGCACCTGACGCAGGCCGCGCACCTCCAGCTCACGCATGCATTCCGGCATCGCGCCGACGCCGGGGAATACCACCCGATCGGCTTGCGCAATCTCACCCGCGTCGCTGGTCACCACGATGCGCGCATCCGGGGCGACATGCTCCAGCGCCTTCGCCACCGAACGCAGGTTGCCCATGCCGTAATCCACTACCGCGATGCTGCTCATGATTACTATAGACTACCCTTGGTCGAAGGCATGGCACCGCCGAGGCGCGAGTCGACCTCCACCGCCATGCGCAGCGCACGGCCGAAGGCCTTGAAGATGGTTTCCACCTGATGGTGTGAGTTCTTGCCGCGCAAATTGTCGATATGCAGAGTCACCCCGGCGTGATTGACAAAGCCCTGGAAAAACTCCGACACCAGGTCGACGTCGAATTCGCCGATCGTACCGCGCGAGAACTCCACCGCGAACACCAGACCGGGACGCCCGGACAGATCGATCACCACGCGTGACAGCGCCTCGTCGAGCGGCACGTAGGCATGGCCGTAGCGGCGTATGCCCTTCTTGTCGCCGACCGCCTTGGCGAAAGCCTGGCCCAGGGTAATACCGATATCTTCAACGGTGTGATGGGCGTCGATGTGCAGATCGCCCTTGGCGGAGATATCCAGATCAACCATTCCATGCCGCGCAATCTGGTCGAGCATGTGATCGAGGAAAGGCACGCCACTGGCGAGTTTGGCCACGCCTGTACCGTCCAGATTAAGGGATACGCTGACCTGGGTTTCCAGGGTATTGCGGGTAACTTGAGAGGTACGCATTGGGTCGTTGGCCGAAGTTTTTCTCATTCTAACTCAGCATGGCAAGAGGGCAAAGCGGGCTGAGACGATATCCTGCATTCTAGGCCGTAATTTCTCTAAGTGCACCGACCAGCGCCTCGCATTGCCCATCCGTCCCGACCGTGATGCGCAGGAACGGCGCGATGCGCGGCGGGTTTTTGAAATGCCGCACGATAATGCTGCGCTCGCGCAGTCTGGCAGCAAGCTCGGCGCCATCATGCCGGTGGTGGCGGGCGAAGACGAAATTGGCGGCCGAAGGCAGCACCTCGAAGCCCAGCGATTCAAGATCGGCTACCATCCGGGTGCGGGTGGCGATCACCTTGCGGCAAGTGTCCTCGAAATAGGCGCGATCCTCGATCGCGGCGGCAGCCCCGGCAATGGCAAAGCGATCGAGCGGATAGGAGTTGAAGCTGTCTTTCACCCGCCCCAGCGCCTCGATCAGATCCGGATGACCGATCGCATAACCGACGCGCAGCCCAGCCAGCGAACGGGATTTCGACAGGGTATGAATGACCAGCAGGTTCGGGTAGCGGTCCACCAGCCCGACGGCCGACTCGGCACCGAAATCCACGTAAGCCTCGTCGACCACCACCACCGACCCGGTGTTCGCGCACAGTAAGCGCTCAATCTCGGCCAGCGCCAGCGGCCGGCTGGTGGGCGCATTCGGGTTAGGAAAAATGATGCCGCCGTTCGGCGTCAAATAATCGTCAACGCAAATCTCGAACGACTCGGTCAGCGGCAGCTGTCGGTAGGCGATGCCGTACAGGCCGCAGTACACCGGATAGAAGCTGTAGGTAATATCCGGAAACAGCACCGGCGCATCATGCTTGAGCAGCGCCTGAAAGGTATGTGCCAGCACCTCGTCGGAGCCGTTGCCGACGAAGACCTGCGCTGTTTTCACACCATAAAAGGACGCGATGGCTTCCTTCAGCCGGTCGCTGTTGGGGTCCGGATACAGCCTGAGCGTATCGCCCACCTCGCCGCGCAGCGCATTGAGCGCCTTGGGACTTGGCCCATAGGGATTCTCGTTGGTATTGAGCTTGACCAGATTGGGCAGCTTGGGCTGCTCGCCCGGCACATAGGGTGTCAGGGTGTGGACGACCTTGCTCCAGAAGCGACTCATGGTGATGCTCAGCCCCTCACGCGATATTCGGCCGAACGGGCATGTGCCTGCAGGCCCTCACCCTCGGCCAGCACCATCGAAATCTTGCCCAGCACCTGGGCACCGGCCTCGGACACCATGATCAGGCTGCTGCGCTTCTGGAAGTCGTAGACGCCCAACGGCGAGGAAAAGCGCGCCGTGCGCGAAGTCGGCAGTACATGGTTGGGGCCGGCGCAGTAATCGCCCAGCGCCTCGCAGGTCTGGCGTCCCATGAAGATGGCGCCGGCGTGTTTGATCTTTTTTGTCATCGCCACAGGATCCTCGATGGAAAGCTCGAGGTGCTCGGGCGAGATGTAATTCGCGATTTCGGCCGCCTCGTCCAGATCCTTCACCTGGATCAGCGCACCGCGCGCTTCCAGTGCGGTGCGGATGATTTCCTGACGCGGCATCTGCGGCAATAGCTTTTCGATGCTGGCCTGCACTGCGTCGATAAAGGCAGCGTCGGTAGAAAGCAGGATGGACTGTGCCAGCTCATCGTGCTCGGCCTGGGAAAACAGGTCCATCGCGATCCAGTCCGGGTCGGTCTTGCCATCGCAAATCACCAGGATTTCAGAAGGCCCGGCCACCATGTCGATGCCGACCACGCCGAACACGCGACGCTTGGCAGCAGCCACATAGGCATTGCCGGGGCCGACGATCTTGTCCACCTGCGGCACGGTCTGCGTGCCATAGGCCAGCGCGCCCACCGCCTGCGCCCCACCGATGGTGAACACCCGATCCACTCCGCATACCGCCGCAGCGGCCAGCACCAGTTCGTTGACCAGGCCGCCCGGCGTCGGCACCACCATGATCAGTTCCTTCACCCCGGCCACCTTGGCGGGAATCGCGTTCATCAGCACCGATGAAGGATAGGCGGCCTTGCCGCCCGGCACATACAGGCCGACCCGGTCGAGCGCAGTCACCTGCTGGCCGAGCATGGTGCCGTCGGGTTCGGTATAGCTCCACGACTGCATCAATTGTTTTTCGTGGTAAACCCGCACCCGCTCCGCCGCCTGTTGCAGCGCCTCGCGCTGCACGGCGGGCAGGTTATCGAACGCCTGCTTGAGGCGGGGCTGCGAAAGCTCCAATTCGGTTGCAGAGGCCGCATCCAGCTGGTCGAAACGCCGCGTGTACTCCAGCACGGCGACATCGCCCCGCGCCTTGACGTCGTGCAGAATAGCCGCGACCACGTTGTCGATGGACTCGTCCTGCGCGCCCTCGAAGGCCAGCAGATCGGTCAGCCGCACCTGGAAATCTGGCTGGGAAGTGGAATAGCGTTTGATGTTTAGCATGATGATTTAGTGATAATGGAATGGCCGAATTTTACAGAATCAGGGCGATGTTTTGGCGACGGTCGCGGCAAAAATATCGAGGATAGGCTGAATCTGTTCGCGTTTGAGCTTGAGCGCCGCCTGATTCACCACCAGCCGCGAGCTGATCTGCATGATCTCCTCCACCGCCACCAGGTGGTTGGCCTTGAGCGTACCACCGCTGCTCACCAAATCGACGATGGCATCGGCCAACCCGACCAGCGGCGCCAGTTCCATCGAACCGTAAAGCTTGATCAGATCGACATGCACGCCCTTCTCGGCGAAATGCTCGCGCGCGGTTTGCAGGTACTTGGTGGCGACGCGCAGGCGCGCACCCTGGCGCACCGCGTTCTCGTAATCGAAGCCTTCCGGCACCGCCACCATCATGCGGCAGCGCGCGATTTTCAAGTCCAGCGGCTGGTACAGGCCAGCACCTCCGTGCTCGTTGAGCACATCCTTGCCGGCGATGCCCATGTCGGCCGCGCCGTATTGCACGTAGGTCGGCACGTCGGAGGCGCGCACCACGATCAGGCGCACCTCGGGCCGGTTGGTGGACAGAATCAGCTTGCGCGAGGTTTCCGGGTCGTCGAGCGGAATAATCCCCGCCGCTTTCAGCAGCGGTGCGGTTTCCTCGAATATGCGGCCCTTGGAAAGGGCGATGGTGATTCCAGTCACGTCGGGCATCTCATTTGCTCAAAAAACAATTTTACCGCAGAGGCGCAGAGACGCCGAGAAATTCGAATCACGAGACCTCTGCGTCTCTGCGCCTCTGCGATGAAAGATAAAACTCAGTGCACCCGCTTGATCCGCGCCCCGAGCTGCGACAGCTTCTCCTCGATGCACTCGTAGCCGCGGTCGATGTGGTAAATCCGCTCGACGCTGGTTTCGCCTTGGGCGATCAGGCCGGCCACGACCAGGCTCGCCGAGGCGCGCAGGTCGGTCGCCATCACCGTGGCGCCGCTTAAAGCGGGCACGCCGCGCACCACGGCGGTATTGCCCTCGGTTTCGATGTTCGCACCCAGGCGCTGCAATTCCTGCACGTGCATGAAACGGTTTTCAAAGATGGTTTCGGTGACGGTGGCCGCGCCATTCGCCACTGCATTCAGCGCCATGAACTGCGCCTGCATGTCGGTGGGGAAAGCCGGATAGGGGGCGGTGCGTACGTTCACAGATTTAAGCGGTCCGGCCATTTCCAGACTGATGGTATCCGCGCCGCACTCGATATGGGCGCCTGCCTCGCGCAGTTTTTCCAGCACGGCATCGAGGATGTCGGGACGCACATCCTTGAGCAGCACCTTGCCGCCGGTGGCAGCTGCCGCCACCAGAAAAGTCCCGGCTTCAATCCGGTCGGGCATAACCCGGTAGTCAGCACCATGCAAACGGTCAACGCCATGCACGGTGATCACGTCGCTGCCGGCACCCTCGATTTTTGCGCCCATGGCGATCAGGCAGTTCGCCAGATCCACCACCTCCGGCTCACGCGCGGCATTTTCCAGCACCGTCGCGCCGTCAGCCAGAGTCGCCGCCATCATCAGGTTTTCCGTGCCGGTGACGGTGACGGTATCCATGAAAATCCGCGCGCCCTTGAGACGCTCCGCGCGCGCCAGGATGTAGCCGTGCTCGATCTCGATTTCCGCGCCCATCGCCTGCAGGCCCTTGATGTGCAAATCCACCGGACGAGATCCGATGGCACAGCCGCCCGGCAGGGATACCCGCGCCTGCCCGCAGCGGGCCAGCATCGGACCCAGCACCAGGATCGAGGCGCGCATGGTTTTAACCAATTCGTAGGGAGCCACCAGGTTGTGCAGCTTGCGCGCGGCGATCTCCACCCCCATGCGGTCGTTGACCGATACTTCCGCCCCCATCTGGTTGAGCAGTTCGAGCATGGTCGTAACATCGCGCAAATGAGGCACGTTGCCGATGTGGAGCGGCTCTTCCGTCAGCAATGCGGCACAGAGAATCGGCAGGGCCGCGTTTTTAGCTCCGGAAATACGGATTTCCCCGGACAGGGGAATACCGCCCTGAATGACCAGCTTGTCCATGAATTAGGCCTTTGCGCTTTCCACCAGCTTCTGCATCTCGCCCTTCTCGTAGAGGTCTTTCATGATGTCGGATCCGCCGATCAGCTCCCCTTTGATATAGAGCTGGGGAAAAGTCGGCCAATTGGCGTAATACTTCAGGTTTTCATAGACTTCCGCGTCTGCCAGCACATTGACCGCAACATAATCGGTCACGCCGCATGCCTTCAGAACCTGGGCAGCCAGCCCGGAAAAACCACACTGCGGGAATTGCGGGGTGCCTTTCATGTAAAGCACGATCGGGTTCTCGGTGACGGTTTGCTTGATTTTGTTCAATGCGTTCTGATCCATATCCACTCCAATAAATATCAAATTTGCTTCGCCCACTGTTCAGGGGTGAAGGTCTTCATCGATAAAGCATGAACTTCTTCATGCATCCTGTCGCCCAGCGCCCGATAGACAAGCTGGTGCTGCTGCACCATCCCCTTGCCCTCAAAAGCTGGACTGACGATCACCGCCTCGAAATGGCGGCCATCGCCTTGTACCTCTATATGGGTACACTCCAGGCCTTGTTCAATGTATGTTTTAACGTTTTCAGGTGTGGGCATGTCAATTCCGTAATTTATAACCGCTCTTAAGCAGAGCCAAAGTCGCCAATGATAATGCCAAAAAGCAGGTACCGACAATCAATAACCCCAACTCCGGAGAAACATCCGATACGCCGAAGAAGCCATAGCGGAACCCGTCGATCAGATAGAAAAACGGGTTGTAATGCGACAGCGCCTGCCAGAAAGGCGGCAGGGAGTGGATCGAGTAGAACACCCCGGACAGGAAAGTCAGCGGCATGATGATGAAATTTTGCACCGCCGCCATCTGATCGTAACCGCTCGCCCACAGCGCCGTAATGATGCCCACCGCCCCCAGCATGGCGCAACCCGCCAGCGCGAATGCCATCATCCACAGGGGATGGGCCAGCGCCACCGGCGTAAACCACAACCCGGCCAGCCCCACTCCGAGGCCAACCACCAGACCGCGCACGACGGCAGCTGCCACGTAGGCGGCAAAAAACTCCCAGTAAGCCAGCGGCGGCAGCAATAGGAACACGACGTTGCCCGACATTTTCGACTGGATCAGACTGGATGAACTGTTGGCGAAAGCATTCTGCAGCATGGACATCATCACCAGCCCCGGAAGCAGGAAGGCAGTGTAGCCGACACCCGGATAAACCTGCACATGAGATTCCAGCACATGGGAAAAAATCAGCAGGTAGAGCAGCGTCGTCACCAGCGGCGACAAAATAGTCTGTAGACCGACCTTCCAGAAACGCAGCAGCTCCTTGTAAAACAGCGTCCACAGGCCGGTCATCTCGCCACTTCCTTGTCAACCCTGCCCATGATCTGCAAAAACACATCTTCCAGGTCTGGCTTGAATACTTCTAGCTCCTCCACCGCCACATTTGACTCGCGCAGGGTTGCCAGCACTTTTTCCAGCCCGCTGTAGTCATTCAGCACCAGACGAAAGCAACCGGCCTCCTCGGCGACGAGCAGCGGGCGCAACACGTCGGGCAGCCGGTTGGGATTGAGCCTCATTCGAACCTGGGTTGCCGCATGGGCGTTGAGCAGGTTATGCGTGGTATCGAGCGCGATGACCTGCCCCTGTTTCAGCATGGCGATACGGCTACACAGGGTTTCCGCCTCTTCCAGGTAGTGGGTGGTGAGCACGATGGTGTGGCCGTCGCGGTTCAGGCGCCGGATAAACTCCCACAAATTCTGGCGCAGCTCCACGTCCACCCCGGCCGTCGGTTCGTCGAGCACGATCACCGGCGGCTTGTGCACCAGCGCCTGAGCCACCAGCACGCGCCGTTTCATGCCGCCAGACAGTAAGCGGGTGTAGGTGTCGGCCTTGTCCGTCAGGCCCAGGTTGTGGAGTATTTCATCGATCCAGGCGTCGTTCTTGCGCAGGCCGAAATAGCCGGACTGGAAGCGCAGCATTTCACGCACGGTAAAAAAGGCGTCGTAGACCAGCTCCTGCGGCACCACGCCAAGTGCGCGCCGTGCATTGCGGTAATCGGCCACCACGTCGTGGCCCATCACCCTGCTGCAGCCTTGCGTAGCCCGGGAAAGTCCGGCCAGAATGTTGATCAGTGTGGTTTTCCCAGCACCGTTGGGGCCGAGCAGGGCGAAAAACTCGCCCTGCTCCACCGTCAGATCCACGCCGCGCAAGGCATGCAGGCTGCCGAAGCGCTTGTGCACTTCGCGAATTTCAATCGCGGGGGTCACTGAAGGCAAAGTTTGGCTGAAAAAAGCGCTAGCCACGGATTAACACGGATAATCATCGAAGTTCCGCCTCAATCCGTGTTTATCCGTGAACATCCGTGGCTAGAAATGTTTTGGGGGTTAATCAGCTTCAGCCGGCTGGATCAAATCGAGTACGCTGTACAGGGTCGCCAGGCTCTTCAGATTATCGGGAAGGTGGGTAAAGCGGAGCTTGCGTCGATTGCGCTGAGCCTCGCGCAACCACTCCAGCACCAGGCTGACTGCAGAGGAGTCCACTTCCTCCAGTTGAGACATATCCACCACCAGGCCATCACGGACGAACAGCTTCAAGCCCTCCGTCAATACTGTATGGGCGTTGTCGATGGTGATCCGGCCCTGAATCCTGAAATTGTCGCCGTCCTGTACGATCATGTCCACGCTAGATCCGATTCAGCCTTTAGCGCCAGCCTGCTCGGCCGCGCGGTTCTTGTCGACCAGAACCTTGATCAGGCCGTCGATGCCGGACTTGCGGATCTCGTTGGAAAATGAGCCACGATAATTGGTAACCAGACTGATGTTGTCCACCACGACATCGTAGACCTTCCAGCCGTCAGCAGTTTTCTGCAAGCCATAGTCGATAGGAATAGGCTGACCACCGGGCTGGTTGACCACGGTCCTCACCGTTACATCAGTGTCGCCAGGCTCCATCCTCAGCGGCTTGTAGTCTATGGTCTGTTTTTTGTAAGCGCTCAGCGAAGTGGAATAAGTACGCACCAGCAAGGTCCGAAACTCCTTCACCAACTCATCCTGCTGTGCCGGTGTGGCCTGACGCCAGGATTTTCCCACGGCGAGCTGGGTCATGCGTTTGAAATCGAAATGGGGCAGCACCTTGGCATCAACCAGGGCGTAGATCTTTTGCTTGTTCCCGGCCTGGATATCCCTATCCTTCTTGACGATCTCCAGGACATCCTGGGAGGTTTCCTTGACCAGTGCGTCCGGCGCCATTTCCGCTGCGACCGCGACTGCCGTCGCACAAAAGAATGCCGTCACAAGGAACAGGGCATGGCAAAACGATTTTTTCATAATGCGCTCCAAAACAATTATTGTACTACGGCTTTTTTGTTGCCGCCTTGGGCTGTCTTTTTATCGCCACCCTCATCAGCCGCTTTGCTGAAAAGGGCCTGACCGATCAACTGCTCCAACACCAACGCCGACTGGGTCAGCTTGAATTTATCGCCGTTTTTCAGGTTTTCCTCGTCCCCCCCGGCTTCCAGGCCGATGTACTGCTCGCCCAACAGACCGGAAGTCAGGATAGCTGCGCTGGTATCCTTGGGAAACTGATAGTTTTTAGTGAGGCGAATTTCCACACGAGCCCGGAAGGTTTTATTGTCAAACTGGATGCCCGACACCCGGCCGACTACCACACCGGAGCTTTTCACCGGAGCCTTGATTTTGAGTCCGCCGATATTGTCGAATTCGCCGTACACCTGATAGGTTTCGGATCCATCATAGCCGCCAAGGTTCCCCACCTTGAAAGCCAGAATCAGCAGCGCGATGAGTCCGCCCACCACGAAAGCGCCCACCCACATATCCAGTGTCGTCCGTTCCATAAACCTACACTCCCCGAAACATGAATACCGTTAAAATAAAATCCAGGCCCAACACCGCCAGCGCCGACGTCACCACGGTACGGGTAGTGGCGTGCGATACACCCTCCGCGGTTGGCGGGGCATCATAGCCCTCGAACAGCGCAATCGCGGTCACCGCGATACCGAACACCATGCTCTTGATCACACCGTTCACGATGTCTTGCCTGAAATCAACCGCCGCCTGCATCTGCGACCAGAACGATCCCTCGTCCACCCCGATCAGCACCACCCCGACCAGGTAGCCGCCGAACACGCCGACGGCGGAAAACATCGCGGCCAGCAACGGCATGGAGATCACTCCGGCCCAGAAGCGCGGCGCCACCACGCGTGAGATGGGGTCGACCGCCATCATCTCCATCGCGGCAATCTGCTCGGTCGCTTTCATCAGACCGATCTCGGCGGTAATGGCTGAACCGGCGCGACTGGCGAACAGCAAGGCGGCCAGCACCGGCCCCAGCTCGCGCACCAGCGACAGCGCCACCAGCGAGCCCAGCGCCGACTCGGAACCATATTTCTGCAGGGTTTCGTAGCCCTGCAGCCCCAGCACCATGCCGACGAACAGGCCGGAAACCAGGATAATGATCAGCGACATCACGCCACTGAAATAGATTTCGCGGATGGTCAGGTGGATGCGGCGGAAGCTCGCGCCGGAGCTGATCAAAGTCATCAGGAAGAAACGGCTGGCGAACCCCAGGCGCCACACGCCATTGACCACCGCAGCCCCGATGCTATGCAAACCAAAACCGACTTTTCTATGCGGCATAAGAACTCCGAGCCTCCAACAGCAAATCCTTCCGGTAAGGCGGACTGGGATAATGAAAAGATACCGGCCCATCAATCTCTCCCCACACGAACTGGTGCACGAACGGCAGCTTGCTCGCCTTGATGTCCTCAGCGGAGCCCTCGGCGACAACTACACCATCCGCCATGAAATACACATAGTCCACAATCTTCAGGGATTCCTGGATATCGTGGGTCACCACGATCGAGGTCGCTCCAAGGGCATCATTCAGATGCCGGATCAGGTTGCCGATCACCGACAGCGAAATCGGGTCGAGACCGGCAAACGGCTCATCGTACATCATCAGCATCGGATCAAGGGCAATCGCCCGTGCCAGCGCCACGCGCCGCGCCATGCCCCCGGACAGCTCGGATGGCATCAGCTTGTGCGCACCGAGCAGGCCCACGGCATGAAGTTTCATCATCACCAGATCGCGGATCACGGTTTCAGGCAAATCGGTATGCTCGCGCATCTGGAAGGCCACGTTCTCGTAAACGGAAAGATCCGTAAACAGCGCCCCGAACTGGAACAACATGCCCATCTTGCGGCGCATTTTGTACAGGTCTTCCGTATCCAGCCCGCCCACTTCTTTTCCCGCAACCTTGACACTGCCGGTAGTGGGCTTGAGCGCTCCGCCGATCAGGCGCAGCGTGGTGGTCTTGCCGCAGCCGGATAGCCCCATAATAGCGACGAGCTTACCCCGGGGGATCTTCATATTAATCCCCTTCAAGATCGGACGTTTGCCGTAAGTGAAGTTCAGATCGCTGATTTCAACCAGATTTTCGGCAGGCACGAGAATTTGTTCTTTTATGCGAAGCACGCATTCTAAACCAGCTTGACTCAGGCAACAATCAACCCCCCATGATTTCCAACAGGATCTTCACCTGATTCATCGCATCCAGATCGTGATCGCGACTGATCAGATAGACAGGCCCCGTGCGTCCGGCAAGCCTGTTCAGCTCACCCGCCAAGCGCTTCAGATCCGGCTTGCCTTCCAGCCAGACCACTTGTCCGTCGACTGGATCGATACGCGGCGCCAGCACCTCCAGCCTGGCCTTGTCGCCATCCGACAATCCGGCCGGATTGGATTCAAGCACGAAGCGGAACCGCTCCAGGGTATCCTCCACCCAGGCACTCAGGGTTTGCAGGTCGCGGCCCGACCATTCTTCATAAGCCAGATAAACACAGGGGAAGGCGGTGTTGTAAAAGGTCAGACGCCATTCCGGCGGCATCCCGTCCGGGTAGAAGCACCCCTCCCACTGCGGGTGCTCCCAGCCAGCGCTGCCAATATAAAATTGGTGATTTGTCGATTTTTCCATCGGCTGGGATTATATCAGCCATCATCATCCCCGCCTCGCCATGCAACCAACGGCCCTTCGACGGGCTAAGGATTTCACCTATTCCGCAGGAATGGTTTGTGGCACAATCACTTAATACCCTATCCGGCTCAATCTAAAGCAATGTATCTCGACCATTTCGGCCTAAACCAGCCGCCCTTCAAGATCACGCCGAACACCGAATTTTTCTATACCGGCGGCAACCGTGGCGCCATTCTGGACGCGCTACTCTACGCCATCATCCACGGCGAAGGCATCGTCAAAGTCACCGGCGAGATCGGCAGCGGCAAAACCATGCTGTGCCGAATGCTGGAGAGCATGCTGCCGGACAATGTGGAAGCGATCTACCTGGCCAATCCCAGCCTGAACCGGGACGACGTCTTTCACGTCATCGCCAGCGAACTGAGCCTCTCCACCAAGGGAAAACGTGCCAGCGAAACCCTCCACCTGATACAGGACTACCTGATCGAAAAACACGCCGCCGGCAAGCAGGTCGTGCTTCTGGTCGAGGAAGCCCAGGCCATGCCGCTTGACACCCTGGAAGAAATCCGTTTGCTTTCCAACCTGGAAACCTCGCACCACAAACTGCTGCAAATCGTGCTGTTCGGCCAGCCCGAGCTGGACGAAAACCTCGGCTTGCCGCGAATGCGCCAGCTGAAAGAGCGGATCACGCACAGCTTCACGGTGCCGCCGCTCGCCGGAAAAGAAATCCCCGAATACCTGATGTTCCGCATGTGCGCCGCCGGCTATCGTGGGCCGGACCTCTTCGGTACGGGCGCGGTCAAGCTGATCGCCAATGCCTCCCAAGGCATCACACGGCGCATTAACGTTCTCGCGGACAAGGCTCTGCTCGCGGCATTTTCCCTGAACACCCACAATATCAGGCCCAAACACGTCAAGGCCGCAATCAAGGATACCGAGTTCTCAGGCGCCGCATCTGCAAGCCCCTCCCTGAAAAGAATCGGGTTTTCCGTTATGCTGTTCGGACTGGGGATAGCGCTTGGAGTCGGCTGGCAAGATATTTCGAATCTCTCCTCCCTCATCACCGCCACCGCTCCAACTCCGGTTCCCATCGCCAAGCTTGTGCCTCAACCCCCTGTTGCAACCGCCGCTTTACCTGCCGCACAGCCGGTCATTCAGGAAGAGCCCGCGCCGGCTTCCTCGGCCCCGGCTACCGACGAGGCGCCACCCCCCTCTGCACAAGAAAAACCCTCGCAAGCGCCTACCGCGCCACAAACAACAACACTACAGGGCACACCTTCCCCAGCCGCTTCCACCCCGATGCCAAGCCTGCTGCAGCAACGATTGGATGCAACGCGGGCATGGCTGGACAAAAAAGAAGATGAAGCGCATTTCAGCATTCAACTCATGGTCGCCGATTCCGATGCGGAAGCCATCTCACGACTGGAGCGCTTTTTTCAAAGAAACGCTCTGGAACTTCAACAACTTTACGTCTACCCCTCCTCCTTAACGGGGAAAAACGGATTTGGCGTTTTATTCGGCAATTTTACAACACGTGACGAAGCGCTTGCTTCGTTGGCCCGCCTTCCCAGGGAAATGAAAATCAGCCGCCCGATCATACGAACCGTGAGGGGCGTAAAAGCTGAAATCACGGGACAGAGGCATGACAACTAAAAACTTCACCAATTGATTTAAATAATGCAACCAATCAATTGGTTTTAAATATAAATAGTGTTACATTATTTTAATAATGCCTAATTACTTATTGATCCTTGTCGGCTGCCTGCTTGTCACTGCTTGCGGCACGCAGCCGGTTGCGCCCTCTGCCGGCCATATCCAGGATAAACCCCGCCCGGCTGGCAACATCCCTCAACCGGTCAGGCAAACCGTGCTGCTCCCTCCCCCCAGGCCCGCCGCCAAGACCGAAACCTATAGCGTGGTCGTCAATGACGTGCCCGTGCGCGAGCTGCTGTTCGCCCTGGCGCGGGATGCCAAATTGAACGTCGACGTTCATCCCGGCATCGAAGGCAACATCACCCTTAATGCCATCGACCAGTCGCTACCGCAGCTGCTCACCCGCATCGCCAAACAGGTGGATATGCGCTATGAAATCGAAGGCCCCAACCTGACGGTACTGCGCGACGCCCCCTATCTCAAGCAATACAAGGTGGATTACCTCAACATGTCGCGGGAAACGACCAGCAACGTCAGCATCGCCACCCAGATCGCTTCCGCGGGCAGGGGCTCGGTCACTACCGGTGGTGGCGGTGCCGCGACGACAGGCGGGTCGGCAAACAGCAATTCCACCACCAGCCTGACCAATACCTCGAAAAACCACTTCTGGCAGACGCTGGTGCAGAACCTCAAGGACATCCTGCACGAAACGGACAAGCTACTGCCCGACGGCAGCAGTGAAACCACGGTGGAACAGGCTGGAATGCAATCCACAACCGGCACCGGCGTCGCAGCCACCCCCAGCCGCAAATCAAGCTACGCTATCAGCACCATCGCCAACAGTCCCAATCCGGCCTTGCTCGCCACCGACAGCTCCACCGTCACACGCCGCTCCACCTTCCGTGAAGCTGCCTCGGTCATCGCCAACCCGGAAAACAGCATTATTGCGGTACGCGCCACCTCGCGCCAGCACGAGAAGGTGCAGGAATTTATCGATCAGATTCTCGCCAACGCCAAGCGCCAGGTACTGATCGAGGCCACAGTCGCCGAAGTCCAGCTGTCGAACCAGTACCAGCAGGGCATCGACTGGTCTAGCCTGCGCAATGACAGCACCGGATTCAATCTCAGGCAAGGCCGGATCGGCATCCTGCCATCGGGCGTGAATCCCGGTGCATCGCCCGGAATTTTCACGCTCGGTTACGCCAACCCGAACTCGGTACTCGGCAATATCGCCGCCACCATCCAGTTGCTGGAATCGTTCGGCAAGGTCAGGGTGCTGTCCAGCCCGAAAATCAGCGTGCTCAACAATCAGACGGCGCTGCTCAAGGTGGTGGACAACCGCGTGTACTTCACCATCACCGCGCAGACCACTCCGTCCACCGTCGCCGGCGTGCCCCCCATCACCACCTTCTCCTCGGAAGTGCACACCGTGCCGATCGGTTTCGTCATGAGCGTCACGCCGCAAATCGCGGACACCGACGAGATCACGCTCAACATCCGGCCGACCGTTTCGCGCATCATCGGCTACGTCAACGACCCCAACCCGGATCTCGCCAACGCCGCCACACCGGTCATCAGCCGCATCCCCGAAATCCAGACACGGGAAATGGAATCCATGCTCAAGGTCAGCAGTGGGCAAATTGCAGTGATGGGCGGCCTGATGCAGGATTCGGTCGACAACCTGAAGGACGCGGTTCCCGGCCTCTCCAGGCTACCCTTGATCGGCGACATCTTCAGTTACCGCAACGAAACCACGACCAAGACCGAGCTGGTGATTTTCCTGCGCCCGGTCGTCGTCAAAGACGCGAGCATGAACGGGGACTACCGCAATGCGGGGGTATCGGTTCCGGGTGCAGATTTCTTTAGTGAAGCGCCTTCATCGCAAACCGCGCAAGGCGGTGCAAGGCCATGAGCCTGCTGATGGAAGCCCTGAAACGGGCGGAGCGGGAAAAATTCAAAGTCGCCCCGGATGAATCCGTACCAGAAGTAAGCAGCGCCGGCTTGGCTGTTGAGCCGGATTGGCCGCCCACCCCGGAACGGCTTCAGGACGAAGGCCCTTTCCCATCCCTTAAATGGGAGGAACCGACGCCCGGCGACAGCGCGCCGGCAGCCATGGCATTCGCGGCAGCACCCGCCCTCTCGCTGGAAGCGCTCCCTCCCGAACCCGCTCCCGCCACGGCAACAGCCATTCCACCGATCGCGGCAACCGAGCCGCAAAGCGCAATGCCCCCGCCCCAGGCCCCCGCACGGTGGGAAGAGCCTGCGCCAGCCAAATCCTCGCTTCCGCGAACAGCGCCTCCATCACAAAACAGGCTACACGGCACGCCTTCCGCGATCAAGCAGCCGCTCGCGCAGGAAACCACGACCGCCCAGCGCCAGCAACACGCCGCCAATGTCCTCGCCGTTACCAACAAGACGCCCGACCGCAACCGACTGCTGCCGGCCGCCGTCAGCGCAGCGGCAATTTTCCTGCTCGCCGGCGGCGCCTATCTGTACTGGCAGTATCCACAATTATCGTCGGCGCTGGACCGAGGCGGGCTACATCCGGCCCCCATCGCGCCCCCGCCCATGACAGCAGCGGTGGCGACAGTCGCGCCAAGCCTGCTCCCGGCACCACTATCCGCGCCGCCTCCCATGCTGACCGCCACCGAAACCATGGCGAGCAACATGAGTCCGGCTGACGAGCGGCAAACGCCACCGCCGCCCGCCGCACCCTTGGTGGAACAGGCCTCGAAGGAATCCACCATCACCATTCGCCGCAGCACCCCCAAAGATCAGGTCGCCCCCGCTCTGGCCCGCGGCTATTCAGCCTTCATGGCCGGCAATGATGGCCTTGCGCAGCAGGAATACGCCAGCATCCTGCGGCAGGACGGCAACAACCGCGATGCCCTGCTAGGCATGGCCGCCATCGCGGCAAAACGCGGGCGCAGCGACGAAGCAGTCAAAACCTACCTGCGCCTCCAGGAACTGGACCCGCGCGATGCGGCGGCCCAGGCCGGCATGCTCGCCCTCGCAGCCGGCCAGGCCGACCCGGTGCAAAGCGAAAGCCGGGTCAAAACCCTCCTCGCCCAACAGCCGGACGCCCATTTTCTGCATTTCGCCCTGGGCAACCTGTATGCAGGCCAGTCACGATGGGCGGAAGCGCAGCAAGCGTTTTTCCATGCCTACCAAAAATCGCCCCACAACCCGGACTATCTTTACAACCTGGCCATCAGCCTCGACCAGCTGAACCAGGGCAAGCTGGCGCTGGAGTACTACCAGCTCGCCCTGTCCCAGTCCGGCCCGGCGAATTTCGACAAAGCTGCGGCCCAGAACCGCGTTAAAGAACTCCTGCAGCCGGCGGGCAATTAAAAACCATGGCCGAACAACCCAAACTCCCCCTAGGCAAATTGCTGGTCGAGAAGGGCGTCATCAGCGACGACCAGTTGCGCATCGCCCTGCTCGAGCAGAAACGCACCAGCGTCCCGCTGGGCAAGCAGCTCATCCATCTCGGCTTCGTCACCGAGGCCACGGTGCGCGAAGCGCTAAGCGAAAACCTGAACCAGCAGAGCGCGGATTTGTCCCATATGGTAGTGGATGCCGCCGCGCTCAAGCTGATCCCGAAGGATATCGCCAAGCGCTACTGCGTCTTCCCGCTGGAATTCGACCGGCAGCGCAACACACTGATGCTGGCGATGTCCGACACCCACAACCTCGTCGCGCTGGATCAGGTGCGCGCCATGCTGGGCATGGATATCGCCGTCGAGCCGGTGCTGGCGGGCGATTCCGAAATCATCCGGGTGATCGACCAATTTTATGGCTTCGAGCTTTCGATCGACGGCATCCTGCACGAAATCGAAACCGGGGAAATCGATTACCAGAGCCTGCAAACCGTTTCCGGCGAATACAGCCAGCCTCTGGTGCGCCTGGTCAATTCCTTGCTGGCCGATGCAGTGCAGCATGGCGCCTCCGACATTCACTTCGAGCCGGAGCAGTTCTTTTTGCGCATCCGCTATCGCATCGACGGCGTGCTGCGGCAAATCCGCAGCCTGCACAAGACCTACTGGGCCGCCATGGTCGTGCGTCTGAAAGTGATGAGCAACATGAACATCGCCGAGACTCGCGGCCCTCAGGATGGGCGCATTTCCATCACTTTTTCGGGACGCGCGATCGATTTTCGTGTTTCAGCCCAGCCCACCGCGCATGGCGAGAACATCGTGCTGCGCATCCTCGACCGGCAAAAAAGCATCGTATCACTGGACGGTCTCGGCCTGACGGATGCCGAACTGACCCTGCTCAAGCTCATGCTGGCCAGGCCGGATGGAATCATCCTGGTGACCGGCCCGACCGGCAGCGGCAAGACCACCACGCTGTATTCCATCCTGAATCACATCAACACCGAAAGCGTCAACATCATGACGCTGGAAGACCCGGTCGAATACCCGATGAACATGATCCGCCAGACCTCGGTCAACGAGGCGGCTAAAATGGACTTCGCCAACGGCATCCGCTCGATGATGCGGCAGGATCCGGATATCATTCTGGTGGGCGAAATCCGTGACACTGAAACAGCGGAAATGGCCTTCAGTGCTGCCATGACCGGCCACCAGGTCTATTCCACCCTGCACACCAATTCGGCGGTCGGCGTCATCCCGCGGCTGCTGGACATCGGCATCCGGCCCGACATCCTGTCCGGCAACATCATCGGCGTAGTCGCCCAGCGCTTGTTGCGCAAGCTCTGCCCCCACTGCAAGCAGCCTTTCCAGCCAGACCCGCTGGAAGGCCGGCTTCTTGGGCTTGACAATGAAGCCCCCGGCATCACGATCTACCGCGCCACCGGCTGCGAGCACTGCGACTTCCAAGGCTACAAGGGGCGCATCGCGATCATGGAACTACTCAAGATGGATGCGGACCTGGATGAGCTGATCGCGCGCCGCGCCCCCACCCTTGAAATAAAAGCCATGGCGATGTCCAAAGGCTTCCGCACACTGGCCGACGATGGCGCCCGCCGCGTACTGGATGGATCCACCTCACTCGACGAAGTTTCGCGCGTAGTGGACCTGACCGCCAAGATCAGAAGTTTCGCGCGCGATGGTCAACACTGATAGGATCAGACCATGAGCCTGTTTGTTTATCAGGCCATGGACGCCGACGGCAGGATGGTTCGCGGCGACATGGACGCCGCAAACATTTCAGATCTGGAATTGCGCCTGAAGCGCCTGGAGCTGGACCTGATCGACGGCAAGCCGGCAGCGCAAAGGACCTTCGCTTTCCGCAAACTCCCGGTCAAGCGCCAGGACCTGATCAATTTCTGTTTCTACATGGAGCAGCTCAGCGGCGCCGGCGTGCCGTTGCTGGAAGGGCTGGCCGACCTGCGCGACAGCATCGAGCATCCGCGCTTCCGCGAAATCGTCGCCGACCTGATCGAAAACATCGAGGGCGGCTTGCAGATGTCGCAGGCGATGATGCGGCATCCCGACACCTTCGACCAAACCTTTACCAGCCTGATCGCAGCCGGCGAGCAAAGCGGCAAGCTCGCCGAAATATTCCGCAGCCTGACTGAGACCCTGAAGTGGCAGGACGAACTCGCCGCACAAACCAAGAAACTGCTGATGTACCCGGCCTTCGTCGGCACCATCGTACTCGGCGTCACCTTCTTCCTGATGATCTTCCTGGTGCCGCAGCTCACCGGATTCATCAAGAACATGGGGCAGGAACTGCCCTTTCACACCAAGGCGCTGATTTTCATTTCGAACATCTTCATCAACTACTGGTATTTGATCCTCGCCTTTCCTCCGCTGGCGTGGATGGGCCTGACCATCCTGTTGAAAAACAGCCCGGAAGCCCGCTACAGGGCGGACGGCCTCAAGCTGAAGGTATGGATGGTCGGTCCCATTCTTCACAAAATCATTCTTGCCCGTTTCGCCACCTTTTTCGCCCTGATGTATGCTTCAGGCATCACCATTCTCGACAGCATCCTGCTGTCCGAAAAGATCGCGTCCAACAGGGTGGTCGAAGATGCCTTGCAGCGCGCCGGGAAGCTTATTTCGGAAGGGCAGAGCGTCACCGCCGGCTTTCAGAATACCGGCATGTTCCCGCCCCTGGTATTGCGCATGCTCAAGGTCGGCGAAGCCACCGGCGAACTGGACAAGGCGTTGCGCAACGTCAGCTATTTTTATGACCGTGAAGTCAAGGAATCGATCGAAAGGGTGCAAGCCCTGATCGAACCTGTCATGACCGTCGTCCTCGGACTGATATTAGGCTGGATCATGCTATCCGTGCTCGGCCCGATATACGATACCATCAGCAAATTGAAAACCTGATGAACGCCATACGCAGCCCGCAAAACCCCTACGACCCTCCATGCCCGCGCTCAGGTGTGGCACAGCTACCCGTATTTGCACAGGCCCTTCGACTGCGCTCAGGACAGGCTTATGTTTAGCAAGCTGCTCGCCTACCACACCGCCAAACATACCGAGGTTTACACCTGGCGTCATGGCGCCCTGTCCGCAAGACACGTTTTCAATGCCGACGCGGAGGGCATCGCCGAATTCGCGGCGCACCTGGAAAAGCACGCCAAACTGCCCCTCCACTTCCTGGTGGACATCATCGAGGAGGATTTCCGCCTCGAAACCATCCCCCACATACTGGGCCGGTCCCGCACCGCCCTGATCAACCGCAAACTGGGGCAAGTCTTCCGCAATGAGGCCTACCGGCACACCGCGCTGCAGGAGCGGGACACGGAAGGACGCCGGGACGACCGCCTCCTGCTCTCCGCCCTGACCAACAGCGCGGCGATCAAGCCCTGGATCGACGCCGTCCTGGAATGCAGGATAGCGCTCGCGGGACTCTATTCGGTACCGCTGCTCAGCCAGGCGATCAACCGCAAACTCGGCCTGGGCAAAGCCCCCCACCTGCTGCTCATCACCCGCCAGGGCGACGGGGGGTTGCGCCAGAGCTACTTCCAGAACGGATATCTCAAGCTCAGCCGCCTGGTTTCCATTGCCGGGAGCGGCCCGGTCGAGCTGATCGATGCGGTCAACGAGGAAAGCGCCAAGATTCAGCAATACCTGAATAACCAGCGCTTGCTGCCGCGGGATCAGCTGCTGGAAATCCACCTGCTTTTCAACGACAACGAGTGCGACAGCCTTCTCAACGGCTGCAACAGTACGCCGACGCACCAGTTCTTGCCCCGGGAACTGCGGCATACCGCCGCCGCCCTGGGGCTCGATTCGAGCGCCGCCACCGACGTCAAATCCCTGTATCTGCAATTCCTGTCCCGCCACAGCGTTGGCAACCACTACGCCGGCGCACGGGAATCCCGCTACTGGCGGCTGAACCGCGCCGCGCTGGCGATGAAATCCAGCGGTATCGTTCTGGTCGCCTTCGGCATCCTTTCCGCCTGGCACCATATCGCCGACGGCCTGAACCTCGCCGTGCAGACCGATCAAACCCTCAGCCAGGCGGAGCGCCTGGGGGCGGAAGCGCATACCATGCAAAGTGCCTTCCCCTTGCTGCCGGCGGCGCCCGATATCCTCAAGGGAACCGTGGAACTGGCGGAAACCCTCACCGCCCGCCCGCGCACTCCCGAAACCCTGATGGCCGCCATCAGCCGCGCCCTGAACGAATTGCCCCAGGTGCGCCTGCAGCGCTTCAAATGGGTGTTGACCGCCAATCCCGATCAGGACATCGGTGCCAAGTCAGCCGCGCCCCCGCCCGCAACCAACGAATCAGTGCCGAGAGAGCGCGGCGAAAAACTCGAAATCGCCCTGCTGGAAGGTGAAATCGCTCCCTTCACCAATTACCGCGATGCGCTGGCCGCTGTCGAGCGACTGACGGCAATCCTGAAGGCCACCCCCGGCCTGCAAGCGATCCCGCTGGCCCTGCCCATCGAGACCGGTCCCCAGGCCCAGCTCAAGGGCAGCCTGAACGAAGACGCGCAGCCGCCTGCCGCCAATTTTTCGCTCAAGCTGATTTATCGGGCGACCGGATCATGAGCCGCCTCAACCTTTCGGAGATGACCCGGGAAAATCTGCTCATGATGCGGTTAGCGCTGATCCTGCTGGCGCTGAGCATCGTGACCGGCCTCAGCCTGCACTTCGGCGGTACCCTATTCGAGGGCCGCCAGCAGGAGCGCCACGCACAAGCGCAACAACGGCTCGACACCGCGCGCCAGAACCACGCACGCACGGCCGCCGAACAGGAAATCATCCGCCGCTACCTCGCCCCATACCAAGCCCTGCTCGACACCAGACAGATCGGCGAAGAAAGGCGGCTGGACTGGATTGACGCCTTGGGCCGCGTCCGGGAGCAACGCAAATTTTTCCCCATGGAATACGACATCGCCTCGCGGCGGCCTTATACGTTTACCGGCCTTCCCTCCACGAACACCCTGACAATCTCCGCCAGCCGGATGAACATCAAATTTCCCCTGCTTCACGAAAACGACCTCTTCACCCTGCTGAACGAGCTGCGCGCCCGCAAAGCGGGGCTGTTTGCCCTCGACCATTGCGACATCACCCGCAACCCGCAGGAGAAGGGCAAGCCCCTCCAGCTCGCCCCAAATCTTGCGGCGGAATGCTCCCTGGACTGGCTGACGGTGAGTACCCCCGCACCGGGTGCCGCGTTCAACCCACCCGGCCGATAATGGGAGGCGAAACATGATCCCTATTTTGAAAATAAAACGCACAACAAGGTGGCAGGCCGTCATGGCTGCCGGCTTGCTCCTGGCAGCGAGCGCACCCCGCGCCGAACTGGTGGGGCGGTTCTTCTTCGCCCCCCAGGAGCGCACCGCGCTCGACGCCTTGCGCCACAACATCGTCGCCCCCGGAGTACGCGCGGCCAGCGGCCCGATTACGGTGAACGGCCTGGTCACAAGCAGCAGAGGCACAAGCACGGTCTGGATCAACGGCGCCCCGCAACACGAAAGCGAACAGATTACGGCCACGAAAAAAAAGGGCGCCCCCGGAGAAATCACCGTCAAGCTACCCGGTTCCACCCGGCTGCGCCCTCTAAAGGCCGGCCAAACCCTGACGCCCGGCACCGGAGAGATTCGCGAGGGCTACCAATTCACCGCCGTGCCTGACGACCCGAATAGCGCAATAAAATAGCCGCCATGCGAAACGATCTGCCATTTCCTTGCCCCAAGGCCAAAGGCTCAGCGCTGATGCTGATGCTGATTATTCTCGGCTTGGCCACAGCCTTGCTGGTCAGCGCCCTGAAGAGCAACCCCCAGATCGAGCGGGATAAAATCACGGCGGATGCGTTGGCCAAGGCCAAGGATGCATTGATCGGATATGCGATCACTTACCGGGATAAAGGTCATCCGGATGATGTATTCGGCTACCTGCCTTGCCCGGACTTCGACAACGATGGCGAAGCCGAAGCCAATCAAACTCCTACGCAATGTGCCGGCAAGGACATCCCGGTGGCAGGACGCCTGCCATGGAAGACTCTGGGTCTGCCGCCGCTGCGCGACAGCCACGGTGAATGCCTGTGGTATGCCGTTTCCGGAACCTTCAAGGCAGTGGCGGGCGGCAACCTGACTGATTTTATGAACTGGGACACCTTGGGACAGTTCGCGATTCAGGATGCGGGCGGCTCAACCGTATCGGGAGCAACGGCCCACAGCCGCCCCGTTGCGGTGATCTTCTCCCCCGGCCCGCCACTGAGCGCGCAAAACCGCCCCCCCAGTAGCGGCCAGGAATGCAGCGGAGACACCACTAACAGCGTCGCCGCTTATCTGGATGGCGGCAACGCCTTCACAATCCCAACCCCGCCCCCCGTCATGCTGACTGCCGGGGCATATGGCAACACCACGATTAATGACCGCCTGCTCTGGATCACCCCCACCGAAATCTTCGATCGCATCAAACGGCGCAGCGATTTTGCCGCCGATATCAACGACCTGCTCAGCAACACGCCCATTTCCCCTGGCAGCAGCATCACCCTCGCCGCCTACCTTAACAGCCTGACCCCCGCGAGCTTGCCAACGCTGACCTCCGGCACAAAGGGTTCGGACGACGTCTATGACAAGTGCAAGACGGCCGACCCGACCAACTGCTGGAACAAGTTGACAGCAAGACAACAAAAATTCCTGGCCAACTGGCACGACAACCTGCTCTATACCAAACTGGCCACCCCCACCAAAATCGCCGTCAACGGCGTGTTGACCGCCAACGTCTGCAATGCGGTGCTACTCTTTGGCGGCGAACGCACGACCAGAACGGTCGCCCCGCTGGTCGCCCAGACACGCGCCACATCCAACGAAAAGAATGATGCCGCCATGTACCTGGAAGGCGCCAACGCAACCTCTTTCCCCGGCGGCACCAGTTTCAGCGGCATCAGTACATTCAGCAAAACCGGCACGGCTCAAGACCTGATTGCGTGCATCGGCGCTGGTAGCACCGGTGGCGGTGGCATCTATACGGGCATCGTTCCTCCAGGAGTGAACCAACCCGCTGGCTGGACCGGCGACACGGGCCAAAGCAGTGTCACCTTGTCCGATGGCACCATTATCGCCGTCACATCCACATCCGGCAGCACCCCAACCATTTACGTTTCGAATACGGGAATCGGCATAGATAGCGGGTCCGGCGCAAAGTCTCTCAATCTCGGCAACGGTGAACAGATGAGCTTTACCTTCACCAGCGGTCAGCAATCACTTGCGGTTTTAGTGGGTATGCTGAAAAATAATGATAGTGGTTCCATCACTTTCAAAAATGATGGGGCCACCGTCGGCACGGCCACCATCGATGGCTGCTCCTCCTCGAATACCAGCATCTTCAACAACATCGTCCCGGCAGGCAATCCCACCTTTAACCAGGTTATTTTTACCGCAGGGACTAACAATGGATATTATATTAATCAGGTCGTGGCCTGCGCTGCTGGAACCTGCGCCGTCACCGGGGACGGCGCCACGGGAGCAGACACTTGCACATCCTGGACATCGCCTTAGCCCACGCAACAACCAACGGGCATAGCGCTGGATGTTTCATGTTGAATACGAGATGATATTTTATGAAAACGTACCGCAATCACACCTTCGGTTTCACCCTGGTCGAAATGGCCATCGTGCTGGTCATCGTCGGTCTGTTGCTCGGCGGCATGTTGATGCCGCTTTCCGCGCAGATGGAACAGCGCCGGATCAGCGAAACCCAAAAGACCATGGACGAGATCAATCAGGCGCTGATCGGGTTTGCGGTCGCCAACAAGCGGCTGCCCTGCCCTTCCACCCAAACCGATCCAGCCGCCACCGATTACGGCGCAGAGGATGCCTCCTGCTCCGCAGCCCCCGTCGCCGAGGGCTATCTTCCCTGGAAGACACTGGGCGTAGCTGAACTGGATGCCTGGGGCATACCGCGCACCACTACCGCCGCCCCCTGGCTCGGCTACTGGCGCTACCGGGTTGATCGGAATTTTGCCGTCACCTTCACGCTGACCACAGGTTTCGCCGACAGCCTGGCTGTCCGAAACAGCGCGGGAGCCACCCTGACCACCACGACCGAACGCCCGGTGGCGATCATCTATTCTACTGGCCCGAACAAAACCGCAGACGGGCAAAACGCCACCTTCGACGCTATCTATCAAAGCGATACACCGAGCTCTGCCTTCGACGACATCACCATTTGGGTTTCACGCCCCATCCTGTTCAACCGCATGGTCGCGGCCAACCAGCTGCCCTGATCGATGCCCATGGCAAAACTGACCGACTTCATCCCCTTCAGGAAGATCGTCGGCCTTGCCGGTATCGCGCTGATCCTGGCCGGCTATTTTTTCCTCGGCATCGATCCGGACACCGAACCCGCCCTGGCGATCAAAAGCGCGTTTGCCGGCATGGGGCTGATCATAACGGGAGCCATCCTGAGTTTGGGAGCCCTCTTTTTTGCCGAATAAACCGCTTTTCTCGCTGGATGGCATTTTTGAAGACGTGCACCTGTAGCCGCGTTATCCGCGGGCAAACTGGACGGTCTGCGAAATAGGCCAGAGACGTTTGCAAGCCGAATAAAATAGGGCTAAACTGTTTACAATTAAATAATTACCTTAGTCATGAATAAGTATTCTCCCTATCCAAATTAAAGAAGAGGTCAAAATGAAAAAAACTCAATCCGGTTTTACCTTGGTGGAAATCGCCATTGTGCTGGTGATTATCGGTTTGCTGCTCGGCGGCGTGCTGAAGGGTCAGGCGATGATAGAAAGCGCCAAGGTCAAGAACCTGGGCAATGACCTGAAGGGGATTGAAACAGCATTCTATGCCTATCAAGACAAATTCAGGGCTCTACCGGGCGATGACATAACAGCGGCAACTCATGTAACCGGGGCCACAAATGCTACGACCGGGGGAACAGTTGGCAACGGAAGAATCGAAGGCGTCTGGAATTCGACGACTGCCACGAACGAATCGGCGTTGTTCTGGCAGCACATCCGCTTGGCTGGCTTAGCCACTGGCAATTCGACTGCCGGCACCTTGGGAACCAACGCCGCCGGCGGAACAATGGGCATCAGCAGCACTTCGCCACTCAGCGGGTACACGGCCGGTTCTGGGGGCGTGATCGGCGGGAGCCACTATGTTTGTTCTAGCGGTATTGACGGCAAGCTGGTGCGGCAACTGGACATTATGATTGATGACGGTTCCGCGCTTAAAGGCTCCTTGGTCGCGGCAACTGATGCAGCTCCGACAACAGCGCTCACTGCGGAACCGGTGGACGGCACTGCTTACACCGTGTGTCTGGCATTCTGACACTGGCCGATCGACTGTTGCTTGATGAAGAGGGGCATTCAGACCACGTAAGGCGGAAAAACGTAGCGTCTTCCGCCGTTTGGAATTCCGCGTGCCCCCCCCAAAAAAAGCCCCTGTAAAGAAGGGGCTTTTTTTATGTTTGCTGCACCAACCCGCGTAAGGCTGGCGCAATAACCAACGGAACAATAGGGGAAGTACCCTGATTAACCCATAAAAAAGCATTTTACCGCGGAGGACGCAGCGAGCGTAGCCCGGATGGAACGGAGTGAAATCCGGGGCAAGGGAATGCCCCGGCATCCCGGATTCCGTTGCGCAGCATCCGGACCACGTATCAACCAAGCTGACGGGCATCTTCGGATGCCCGTTTTGCTTTGTGCTTCCCCAGCAAAACCTCGCCTCACGACAAGATGTGTCGATACGATTGTTGAAACAATTGGTCTAGGTGACTATACTATCACCTGTATCAACTTTTGTTTCTACAGGAGACTAGAATCATGGCCGTTCAGCTGCTCAAGAAATGGGGCAACAGCCCTGCGGTGCGCATTCCCGCTGCCGTCATGGAATCGGCGCACTTGTCCTTGAATCAGCTCGTCGAGATCAGGGCGCAAAATGGCCGGGTCATCATTGAACCGGTAGAACCGAGCTATTCGCTCGATGATCTGCTGGCCGGGATCACCCCTGAAAACCGCCATTCCGCGGTCGACTTTGGCGCACCGCAAGGCCGGGAGCTGATCTGATGCCGAGTCGCTACGTCCCGGATGCAGGGGATATCGTCTGGATGAGCTTCACGCCGCAAAGCGGCCACGAACAAGCGGGCAGAAGGCCTGCCGTGGTTTTAAGCACGAAGGCATACAACAGCAAGGCGGGGCTCTTGGTATGCGTGCCAGTCACCAATCAGGTCAAGGGTTATCCCTTCGAAGTGGTGCTCAGTGGCTCAGCCGCCACAGGGGCGGCCTTGGCCGATCAGGTCAAGAGCCTGGATTGGCAATCGCGGGAAGCCGAACGCAAGGGCGCGGCCACGGCAGCCGAGATGGCGGAGATCAAGGCGAAAATCCGCATACTGCTCTGCCTGTCCTGACCGCAACCCGCGCAAGGCGCAATGCGCTTCGCTTATTGACGCCCTACATGAATGGCCACTACCCTTGTAGCAATTTGACTTCCGCAGCGGCAAGATCCTCCGGCGCGCCCAGCAGCACCACCACATCGCCCGCCTGCAGCACGGTTTCCGGCTGCGGCGCCAGGGCGCGGATGTTGCGCCGCCGCACCGCCGTCACCTGCACTAGCAGGCTGTCCAGGTCCAGATCGGCGAGCGTTTTGCCCACCGCCGCACCCCCTTCGTTCAGGGCGACGCTATGCAGGCGCGGCTGCACTTTTTCGCTCAACTCATAGTCCTGGTCGGTGACGCCATGGAAGAAACCGCGCAGCAGGCTATAGCGTGCTTCCCGAACCTGGCGCACGCGCCTGACTACGCGCGACAGCGGCACGCCAAGCAGCATCAGGGTGTGCGAAGCCAGCATCAGGCTGCCTTCCAGCACTTCCGGCACGACTTCTGTGGCACCGGCGTCGCGCAGTTTTTCCAGGTCCGTATCGTCCAGGGTACGCACGATCACCGGCAGGTCGGGGCGCATTTCATGGGCATGGTGCAGCACCCGCAGCGATGATTTCACGTCGGCGTAGGTCACCACCAGCGCCTTGGCACGGTTCAGCCCGGCCGCCATCAACACTTCGCGCCGGCTCGCATCGCCATAGACGACGCTTTCGCCCGCCACCGCCGCCGCCTTGACGCGCTCCGGGTCATGGTCAAGCGCAATAAATGAAATGTTTTCCTGCTCCAGAAAGCGCGCCAGATTCTGTCCGCTACGGCCATAACCGCAGACGATGACATGCTGGTCGCTGGACGCACTGCGCACTGCGACTTCATGCAGCTCGCGGGCACGGTTCACCCATTCACCGCCGCACACTTTCTGCACGATGGCTTCGCTGTAGTGGATGATGAATGGCGCCGCCAGCATCGAAAGCAGCATCGCCGAGAGGCTGATCTGCAAAATTCGCTCATCCAGGAGATGCACCCCCCCGGCCAGTGCTAGCAATACGAAACCGAATTCTCCTCCTTGGGCCAGCGCCAGCCCGGAGCGGATGGAAACCGACAGCTCGCTGCCGGAGAAACGGCTCAAGAGGCCGATCATCAGGGCCTTGCCCACCACCAGCAGGAAAAGCAGCCCCATCACCCAGGCAAAGTTGTCAGCAACAGCATGCAGGTCGAGCAACATGCCGATGGTGACGAAGAACAAGCCGAGCAGCACATCGCGAAAAGGTTTGATGTCGGCTTCCACCTGGTAGCGGTATTCGGTCTCGGAAATCAGGATTCCGGCAAGAAATGCCCCCAGCGCCAGCGACAGGCCGGCCATCTCGGTCAGATAGGCGAGGCCCAGCGTCACCAGCAGCACGTTGAGCATGAACAGCTCGGAAGTCTTGTGTCCGGCGACAAGATGCAGCCATGGGCGTAGGATGCGCTGACCAAAAACCAGCAGCACCGCCAACAGCAGCACCGCCTTGATGACTGCTTCCGCCATCGTCCAGCCCAGGTTGTTGTCGCCGGCGGCCAGGGCTGGAATCAGCACCAGCAGGGGCACCACCGCCAAGTCCTGGAACAGCAGCACCCCGACAATTTCGCGGCCGTGCCTGGAATGCAGCTCGACCCGTTCAGCCAACAGCTTGCTGACGATGGCCGTGGAGGACATCGCCAGGATGCCGCCCAGCGCCACCCCGGCTTGCCAGCTCAACCCCAGAGCCAGGCATATCACCAATACCAGCGCCAGGGTTAATAGAACCTGAGCGCCGCCGAGACCAAACACCAGACCTTGCATGGCTTTCAGCTGTGGCAGGCTGAATTCCAGACCGATGCTGAACATCAGGAATACCACGCCGAATTCAGCCAGGTAAGTCGTTTCGCCGCTTTCCGGCACCCATCCCAAGGCATGCGGGCCGATGACGATGCCCACCAGCAGGTAGGCGAGCAAGGGAGGCAGGCGCAGCGAGCGGAACAGCGCCACCACCAGCACGGCGGCGGCAAGCAGGATCAGGACAAGTTGCAGGGTGTTATGCATATGAAAATCAGGTGAGGCAATAGACTGTGGGGTTTAGTATAATGCTCGGATGAACGCAACCGAACCGATATCCGACCGCAACGCTCTCGACCTGGCGCGCCAGGTACTCTCTATCGAAGCCAAGGCCGTCGAAGCGCTAATAGGCCGGCTGGACGACAAATTCACCTGCGCCCTGCAACTGATTCTACACTGCCGGGGAAGGGTTGTGGTAAGCGGCATGGGCAAGTCCGGCCACATCGCGCGCAAGATCGCCTCGACCATGGCCAGCACCGGCACCCCGGCGTTCTTCGTCCATCCCGGCGAGGCCAGCCACGGCGATCTCGGCATGATCACCGCGGATGACGTGCTGATCGCCCTGTCCAATTCCGGCGAAAGTCCGGAGCTGCTCACCATCTTGCCGATCGTCAAGCGCAGGGGGGCGAAGCTCATCGCCATGACCGGCAATCCGGCTTCATCCATGGCGCGCGAGGCGGACGCGCACCTCGATGCCAGCGTGGCGCAGGAAGCCTGCCCGCTGGGACTGGCTCCGACTGCCAGCACCACCGCGGCGCTGGCGCTGGGCGATGCGCTGGCGATCGCGCTGCTCGATGCGCGCGGCTTCGGCGCGGAGGATTTCGCCCGATCCCATCCCGGCGGGGCGCTCGGCCGGCGCCTGCTGGTGCATGTCGGCGACCTGATGCACAGCGGCGAAGCGCTGCCCAAGGTACCGGAAACGGCGCTGCTCACCGAGGCGCTGCTGGAAATGTCGCGCAAGGGCCTGGGCATGACCGCGGTGGCGGACGACGCAGACCGCCTGCTCGGACTGTTCACCGACGGCGACCTGCGCCGCGCCCTCGACAAAACGCTCGACATCCGCGCCGCCAAGGTGGCCGAGGTGATGACCCTTAACCCGCGCACGATCGGCCCGGAAAAGCTGGCGGCCGAGGCCGTGCAGATGATGGATCAGCACAAGATCAACGGGCTGCTGGTGGTGGACGCGGATGGCCGGCTGGTCGGCGCGCTGAACATGCACGACCTGCTGCGGGCAGGGGTGGTTTAAGTTCAAAAACTTTATCCACGAATTTACACGAATAGCCCACGAATGTTCACGAATGAAAACCCAAAGCCATCATTTATACAGTGCTCGGTAACTGGGTTAATAAAGGCTTGTCCGTGCCAATCCTAACGATATTGTTTTTTTATTCGTGTTCATTAGTGAACATTCGTGTCATTCGTGGTTAATCTTTAAGAATTCAACAAGACAATGGACGCTTTCGAACGCGCAAAAAAAATCAAACTGGCCATCTTCGACGTGGATGGCGTGATGACCGACGGCAGCCTCTACCTGGCCGACGACGGCCAGGAATTCAAGGCGTTCAATTCTCTCGACGGCCACGGCATGAAAATGCTGAACCGCTCCGGTGTCGAGCTGGCAATCATCACCGGCCGAACCTCGCAGTTGGTTGCGCTGCGCGCCATCAACCTGGGCGTGACCCATCTTTACCAGGGCTCGGAGGACAAGCTGGCCGCCTTTCTCGAAGTGCTGGAGAAAACCGGCATTGACCCTACAGAATGCGCCTATATGGGCGATGACGTGGTGGACCTGCCGGTGATGCGCCGCTGTGGGCTGGGCGTGTGCGTTCCCGCCGCCCCGGCTCTGGTCAAGCAGCATGCCCACTACGTCACCGAACTGGCGGGCGGGCGCGGCGCCGTGCGCGAAATGTGCGAGCTGATCATGCAGGCGCAGGGAACTTTCGAGGCGCAAATGGCGCCTTATCTGAAATAACTTTGCTGGCTATCTCCCCGTGACAGGCCTGATGCGCGACCGCTTTACACTCTGGTTCCCAGCTGGTCTGCTGGTACTGCTGGCGATGCTGACGTTCTGGCTCGACCGCACGGTGCAGCCGACGCAGCCGAAAAACGACGGCAGCGGCCGGCACGACCCCGACTATACCGTGGAAAACTTCACCGCCACCCGCATGGGCATGGACGGACTGCCGCGGCATACCCTGACCGCCACCAAGATGCTGCATTACCCGGATGACGACAGCACCCATCTCGACAGGCCGCATTTCACCCGCTTCGAAAGCGGGATGGCCCCGACACACATCCAGTCGACCAAGGGGCTACTGTCGAAGGAGGGGGAACATGCCTACTTCACAGGCAACGTCGTGGTCACACGCGATGCCTTCGACGGCAAAAGCACCTTGACGCTCACGACCAGCTACCTGCATGTCATTCCGGACAAGGATCTGGCGCTGACCGACAAGGCTGTTAACATTCGGGATGCACGTATTAATGTCGACGCCGTTGGTTTAGAATTGAACAACAAAACCCACGTGATGAAACTGTTTTCACGCGTCAAAGGCCGTTATGAAAAACCCAACCGTTAAACTTTCGCTCCTTCTCTGCCTGTGGACAGCATTATTGCTGGTAGCCACGCCCTGGGCTCATGCTGAGAAAGCGGATCGGGACAAGCCCATTAACCTGGAGTCGGATACCGCCACTGTGGATGATGCCAAGAAAATCAGCATTTACGAAGGCAATGTCATCCTCACCCAGGGCACGCTGCGAATCCTCGCCGATAAGCTGGTGGTCACTGAGGATGCCGAAGGTTTCCAGCTCGGGACGGCTTACGGCAACCTGGCCAGTTTCAGGCAGAAGCGCGAAGGCTACGACGAATACATTGAAGGCTATGCCCTGCGCATCGAATACGATCAGAGGAAGGATTTGGTACAGCTTTTCAATCAGGCGCGCATGAAGCGCGGTCTGGATGAAGCACATGGAAACTATATTTCCTATGATGGCAAGACCGAATTCTTCCAGGTGATCGGAGGCAAGGAAACCGCCACGGCCAGCAACCCGCGCGGTCGGGTTCGCACGGTGATACAGCCGAAAAAGAAAACCGACGCCCCCGCCCCGTCTCCCAGCAAGCTGAAACCCGCCGAAAGTATCGCCAATCCACGAGAAGAGTAGGAGCGGGCTTACCCGCGAATCTATCGCGGCCAAACTCGCTCCTACGGACTGCATTTATATGAGTGAACTGATCGTCCAGGGCCTGAAAAAGCGCTACAAATCGCGCCAGGTAGTGAAAAACGTTTCGCTGGATGTGTCCAGCGGCGAAGTGGTCGGGTTGCTCGGGCCGAATGGCGCGGGCAAGACCACCAGCTTCTACATGATGGTGGGACTGGTGCCGCTGGATGGCGGCAGCATCCGCCTGGACGGCGAAGAACTGAGCCGCCTGCCGATCCACCGCCGCTCCCGGCTGGGCTTGAGTTACCTGCCTCAGGAAGCATCGATCTTCCGCAAGCTGACGGTGTCCGAAAACATCCGGGCGATCCTGGAGCTGCAAACGCTTGAACCGGGGCAGGTCGAACAGCGCCTGGACGATCTGCTGCACGAGCTGCATATCAACCACCTGCGCAACAACCCGGCGCTTTCCCTCTCCGGCGGCGAGCGCCGCCGGGTGGAAATCGCCCGTGCACTCGCCACCCAGCCGCGCTTCATCCTGCTGGACGAGCCCTTTGCCGGGGTTGACCCTATCGCCGTGATCGATATCCAGAAAATCATCCGCTTCCTCACCTCACAGAACATCGGCGTGCTGATCACCGACCACAACGTGCGGGAAACCTTGGGAATTTGCGACCGCGCCTACATTATCAATGACGGCGAGGTGCTGGCCAGCGGAAATCCGGATGAAATCGTTTATAATGAAAATGTAAGAAAAGTTTACCTGGGAGAACACTTCCGGATGTAGCGGCGAACCCGCTCCAGGAACCGTGCCTACATTCTCCCGGGAACAAATACATGAAGCACAGCCTACAACTCAAACTTTCGCAACACCTGACCCTGACGCCTCAGCTGCAGCAGTCCATCCGGCTGCTCCAGCTGTCGACGCTGGAACTTGACCAGGAACTGGACGCCTTCACCCAGGAAAATCCCTTCCTCGAACGGGTGGAAAGCACAGGCGATACGGAAAGCGAGGAAGTAGCCGATGCCGGCGGCAAGCCGGACGAGTTCTCTACTCAGCCCACCTCCAGCAGCGCTACCGACGCGACACCCGCTGAACCCGCCCCCCTTACCGAAAGCGATTGGGATCAGGATAGCCCCTGGACTGCGCACGACGACGAAGAGGATAGCGACTACTCTTCGCAACGTGCCGAAGCGGTGGATCTGCGCGACCACCTCAACTGGCAGTTAGGCCTCACTTCGCTGTCCGAACACGACAAGCGAATTGTCGCCTTGCTGATCGATGCCCTCGACGAAGACGGCTATCTCACCCAGAACCTCGATGAACTCGCCGCGCTGTTGCCGCCCGAACTGGAAATCGAACCGATCGAGCTGCATACTGCGCTATGCCACCTGCAAAACCTCGACCCGCCTGGTGTCGGCGCACGGGATTTGGGGGAGTGCCTGGCCTTGCAGCTCGAAACCCTTCCGCCTGAAACTCCATACAGAGAGCAAGCGCTTTCCCTCGCGAAGCACCACATTAACCTGCTGGCTGCGCGCGATTTCACCAAACTGAAGAAATTGCTGCGCCTCGACGACGACGGACTGCGTGCCACCCAGAGCCTGATCACCAGCCTCAATCCGCGCCCCGGCGCCACCTTCGCCAACCTGGACACGCGCTACATCCAGCACGACGTCGAGGTAAAGAAGGTCAAGGGGCAATGGGTCGCCACCCTGAACCCGGAGGTCATGCCCAAGCTGCGCATCAATCGCATGTACGCCGATATTCTGCGGCGCAACCGCGATAGCAGCGGGCAGCACCTGTCGAGTCAGATGCAGGAAGCGAAATGGATGATCAAGAACATCCAGCAGCGCTTCGAGACCATCCTGCGTGTTTCCCAGGCCATCGTCGAGCGCCAGCGGAATTTCTTCGAACACGGTGCAGTGGCCATGCGCCCCCTGGTGCTGAGAGAGATCGCTGAAGCCGTCGAGCTGCATGAATCCACCATCTCGCGCGTCACCACACAGAAGTACATGTTCACCCCGCGCGGCGTTTTCGAACTCAAATATTTTTTCGGCAGTTCCTGCGCCACGGAAACCGGTGGCGCCTGCTCCTCCACGGCCATCCGTGCGCTGATAAAACAGCTGGTGGCGGCAGAAACCCCGCAAAAACCTCTTTCCGACAGCCAGCTTGCAGATATTCTGGCAAAACAGGGCATCGTCGTTGCCCGGCGCACCGTAGCAAAGTACCGCGAGTCCATGCAAATTCCCGCGGTCAGTTTCCGAAAGAGTCTGTAAATGGATAACCTGGACAATTATGGATGTGCTGGCGGGATGCGATGCAAGACGCTGGACGCGCCGCATGGCCATTCCATGCAAGCGGACGGCAACGCAGCAGCGCGCCCGCCAGTGCAGCCAGAATGTTCTGGTTGTCCGTTTATAGACTCTTCTATCCCTTTAACATCCAATATCAACCCGAAGGAGCCTCAAATGAACCTCAATGTTACCGGCCACCACGTTGAAGTGACCCCCGCCATCCGCGATTACGTCACCGACAAGCTCGGCAGGGTTACCCGCCACTTCGACCAAGTCATTGACGTCAACGTCATTCTCTCCGTCGAAAAACTGGCCCAGAAAGCCGAAGTAAACGTTCACGTCAGCGGCAAGGATATTTTCGTTAAATCCGAGGATGCCGACATGTACGCCGCCATCGACAGCCTGGTGGACAAGCTCGACCGCCAGATCGTCAAGCACAAGGAAATGAACGGCGGCCCGACCCGCGGCAGCGGCGGCAAACACCAGCAAGTCGCCGAGTAAGCCATCGCGCGGCGGCAACCGAAAAAGTACCGCCGCGCCCTGCCCCAAAGCCGGATATGAGTCTCCTCGCCAGAATACTGCCCCCAGGCAACGTCCTCTGCGGCCTCGATGTAGGCAGCAAGGCACAGCTATTCGAGGAAGCCGGCTGGCTGTTCGAAAACAATCTGCAGCTACCGCGCAAGAAGGTGATCGGCAGCCTCGCTACGCGTGAAAAACTCGGCTCCACCGGACTCGGCTATGGGATCGCCATCCCGCATGGCCGCATCAAGGGCCTGCGCGAAGCCACTGGCGCCTTCTTCAGGCTGAAAACACCGATTTCCTTCGATGCGCCCGATGGCCAGCCGGTCGGCATGTTGTTCATCCTGCTGGTGCCGGAACAGGCCACTGACCTGCACCTGCAAATCCTCGGCGAACTGGCTCAGATGTTCAGCAATCGCCAGTTGCGCGAGAAATTGCAGGCCAGTTCCGATCCGGTCGAAACCTACCGCCTGCTGACCACATGGAGTTAGAATCAGTCCTGAGTAAAATCCACCAAGACTCAGCATTCAGGACTCAGTACTTTAAATGTCACAGATAAACGTAAAGCAGCTGTTCGACGAAACCCACGACAAACTGGGACTCGTCTGGGTCGCCGGTGTGGGGGGCGGAGCCCGCCAACTCACCGGCGAAATCGTGCAAAAACCGACCTTGGCGCTGATCGGCCACCTTAATTTAGTCCATCCCAACCGGGTACAGGTGCTCGGCTGTGCAGAAATGGACTACCTGCGCAGCCTGGATCAGCCTGCCCTGGCTCAGGCCATCGGCAACCTGTTCTCCACCGAGCTTGCCGCAATCATCGTCGCCAACAAGGAGCCGGTGCCGGAGGTACTGCTCGACGCCGCCAACCGCAGCCAGACGCCGCTATTCACCTCGCCGCAACCCAGCCCCTACCTGATGAACGTGCTCAACCACTACCTCACCCAGGTACTGGCCGAGACCATCTCCCTGCACGGCGTTTTTCTGGAAGTACAAGGCATGGGAGTGCTGATCACGGGCGAAAGCGGCATCGGCAAAAGCGAGCTGGCGCTGGAGCTGGTTACACGTGGCCACCGCCTGATCGCCGACGATGTGGTGGACTTCTACCTGGTTTCGCCGGAAACCGTGGAGGGACGCTGCCCGGCGCTGCTGCAGGATTTCATGGAAGTACGCGGCCTGGGCGTACTGAACATCCGCGCGCTGTTTGGCGAGACCTCGGTCAAGCCGAAAAAGAACATCAAGCTGATCGTCAATCTAATCAAATTGTCCGACCTGAAAATTTCGTCCCAGGACCGGCTGCAAATCGAGGAACTCAGCCAGAACATCCTGGGCGTGGAAATTCCCAAGGTACGCATCCCCGTTGCGGGGGGCCGCAACATTGCGGTGATGGTGGAAGTCGCCGTGCGCAACCATATCCTGCGCAAGCGCGGGATCAACAGCACGCGCGAATTTGTCGAGCGGCATGAACGCCTGATGGCAGGCCCGGGGGAAGAAAAATGAAGAACACCCCCTCACCTCTCGCCCCTCACCCCTTACCCTAAGAATGCAACTCATCCTGATCAGCGGCCTCTCCGGCTCCGGCAAAAGCATCGCGCTCGCCGTACTGGAAGACAGCGGCTTTTACTGCGTGGACAACCTGCCGGCTCAACTGCTGCCCAACATCGCCGGCTTCCTCGACCAGGCCGGCCATGCGCGCATCGCCATCAGCGTCGACGTACGCAGCAGCGGCACGCTCGATCAGCTGCCGCAAATCATTACGCAGATCAAGGAACAGGGCATCGACCTGCGCCTGCTGTTTCTGGAGGCGAAGACCGACACCCTGGTCAAGCGCTTCAGCGAAACGCGGCGGCGCCATCCCTTGAGCAGCGGCCAGCGCACCCTGCAGGAATGCATCCAGCTCGAGCACAACCTGCTCGAACCGGTAGGCGACCTCGGCCATCGCATCGACACCAGCGACCTCAACCCCAACACCTTGCGCGCCTGGATCAAGGATTTCGTGGATTTCGACCGCTCCCGGCTGACCCTGCTGTTCCAGTCCTTCGGCTTCAAGCACGGCATCCCGCTCGATGCCGACTTCGTCTTCGACGTGCGCTGCCTGCCCAATCCCCATTACGACCCTTTGCTGCGCCCGCTCACCGGCAAGGATGCCGCGGTTGCCGCCTTCCTGGAGAGCGATGCCAGCGTGCAGAAAATGCTCGGCGACATCCGCCGCTTCGTGGAAGACTGGCTGCCCTGCTTCATCCGCGACAACCGCAACTATCTGACCATCGCCCTGGGCTGCACGGGTGGACAGCACCGCTCGGTGTATTTCGCCGAAAAACTGACGGAACATTTCCGCACCGGCGGGCAGCAGACGATGGTGAGGCATCGGGAGCTGAGTTGATGCTGAGGCTGATAAAAACCGGCGACTGGCTAGTGCTGCTTGCCGGCATGATCATCACGACCTGGCTGTTTGCCACCCTGTGGCAAGGCCATGCCGCCGACAAAGCAGTGGTGCGTAGCGGCGGCAAAATAGTCGCCGAGCTCAGCCTGTCTGAAAACCGCAGCTACCTCGCGCACGGCCCGCTCGGCACCAGCCGCATCGAAATCCACAACCGCCGCGCCCGTGTAGCCGAAGACCCCAGCCCGCGCCAGTATTGCGTCAAACAGGGCTGGCTGAGCCAGGCTGGAGAAGCGGCCCTGTGCCTGCCCAACCAGGTCAGCCTGGAACTGACCGGCGCTAAAAAATTATATGATTCACTTAACTATTAACCACAGAGCCAGAAGTAGGCGCCTCTGTGTCTCTGTGGTAAGAAACATGCAAATCACCATCCAGACCACCCCGGAAGACCACCGCATCGCGCGGCTGGCGGCGTTCGCCATTGGCCTTTCGGTGATGGAAGCCGTCATCCCCTCACCGCTGCCCGGCATCAAGCCCGGGCTGGCGAACATCGTCACCCTGCTGGTGCTGGAACGCTTCGGCCTGCGCGCTGCCGTGTGGGTATCGCTGCTGCGGGTGGTGGCGGGTAGCCTGATCCTCGGCACCTTCCTTTCCCCTTCGTTCGCCCTGAGTTTTTCCGGTGCGGCAGCCAGCCTCGCAGCGCTGGCACTGGCGCGACATCTGCCGAGAAGTTGGTTCGGCGCAATTTCCCTGAGCATCATCGCCGCCTTCGTCCATATCGCCGGGCAAATGGCCGTGGTTTACCTGTGGCTGATCCCGCATGCCGGCATCCTCTACCTCGCCCCGATTTTCGCCGCCGCCGCGCTGCTGTTCGGCACCGTGAACGGGCTGATCACCGCCAAACTCCTGGCCGAGGGAGCGAACCCTGTCCCCGCCCGGACACCGCTACCCCAGCCATGAAGCGCGCGCTCCTGCTGTTGGTGGCCTGCCTGGCAACTGCGCCGTCCGTCACTATTGCGGCAGAATGGGTGAAAATTCACACCGCAGCCGATCAGAGCCTGTACTTTTACGATCGATCCAAACTCTTCCTGAATGACGACGAGATCACCTATTGGAAGAAGGCAGTGTTCATCACGCCCCAACCCTTCAAGGACAAGCTCATTGCCAGCGCCTTGTACCGCGAGCGCATACATTGCGCCGAGCACACCCTCAAGCTGATCAGCTACCTGCTCTACACCCCGGCAGGAGAACTCTTCGAATACACCCCGACCAAGGAAGGCGACCCCGCCCCGATCATCCCTGACAGCCTCGGCGACGTATTCGAAAAAGCCCTCTGCCCGCTGGTCCTACAAAAACAGGAAGAAGACCGCCTAAGGTCCGAGGCCAAAGCACAGACAGAGGCTGCGAAAAAAACGGAGGCAGAGGAAAAGGCGAGGCTTAAGGCTGAAGCGGCCGCCGCCCCGCAGCCTGTGGCACCCCCACCCGGCACTTCCGCACCGCAGCATTGAGCGCGCCGCTTACCTGGCCTACAATCTGAAGCATGAAAACCCAAAACAAGACCATCACCCTGGCGCTGACCGGCGCTTCCGGCATGCCCTACGCCCTGCGCCTGCTACAGTGTCTGCTGGAAAGCGGTAGCCGGGTCTATCTCCTGTATTCGCAGGCGGCGCAGATCGTGGCAAAACAGGAAATGGATCTGACCCTTCCCACCCGCCCGCAGGAAGCGCAGCAAATGCTGTGCGAACGCTACGGCGCATCGCCCGACCGACTCAAGGTGTTCGGCCGCGACGAATGGTTCGCCCCGGTGGCCTCCGGCACCAACCCGGCCGACGCCATGGTGATCTGCCCCTGCACCATGGGCACGCTCGGCTCGATCGCGGCAGGGCTGTCCGACAACCTGATCGAACGCGCCGCCGACGTGATGCTGAAGGAAAACCGCAAGCTCATCATCGTCCCGCGCGAAGCGCCGTTCTCCGTCATCCATCTGGAAAACATGCTGAAACTGGCCCGCGCCGGCGCCGTCATCCTCCCCGCCAACCCCGGCTTCTACCACCACCCCCAGAGCGTGGACGAAGTGGTGGACTTCATCGTCGCGCGCATCCTCGATCATCTCGGCGTCGAACACCAACTGATGGCTCGCTGGGGCGAATAATGGCCAGGTTCTATCCCGCCCTCGACGACAACCTCAAAGCCTTCATCGCACGGCAGCACATCTTCTTCGTCGCCACCGCGACTCAGGACGGGCGCATCAACCTCTCGCCCAAGGGGCTGGACAGCCTGCGCATCCTGGATGACCGGCGCGTGGCCTACCTCGACCTCACCGGCAGCGGCAACGAAACCGCCGCCCACCTGCTGGCAAATGGACGCATGACGCTGATGTTCTGCGCCTTCGAGGGCAACCACCTGATCCTGCGCCTGTATGGCCAGGGACGCGCCATCAAGCCGGGCGATTCCGAATGGGCAACGCTCGCGCCGCAATTCCCCAACCTGCCCGGCACGCGCCAGATCATCCTGCTCGACATCGAATCGCTGCAAACCTCCTGCGGTGCCGGCGTGCCCCTCTACACCTATACTGGAGAACGAGAGGCGCTGCTGCGCTGGGTGGAAAAGAAAGGCGAGCAGGGCGTGCGCGATTACCAGTATGAAAAAAATCGGGTCAGCATCGACGGCCTGCCGACTGGATTGTTTGAGGAGAAAACCCCATGAAACACATCGGATTAATCATATTGCTGCTGACGGCAACGCTGCTCGCCGCCTGCGAACAAAAGCCCTACCAGCCGCCGATCCCCCACACCGAACCGGACAAATCCGCCACCAAGCTGTTCGAGCCGCAACGCGACGCGCTGGACAAGGCCAAGGGCGTGGAAAAGACGGTCGAACAGGCAAGCCAGGAGCGGGAGGAAGCTGCCGGCAAAGCCGCCGGCTACTAAGCGCCAGATTTCCTTGGACTGGAAGGGAATAGCCAATGCTTCGACTAATCAAATCATTAAACGCCTGGGGCACACCCGATTTTGAGGGCACCCTCAAGGTGGAAATCGAGCAACTGGGCGCCGAACAGCTGCCCTTGCAGCAGGGATTATCGACCAGCAGCTATGCCCTGGACGACAAACTCGACGTGCGGATTATCGGTGTCACCGAGGAAGCCGGTTTCATCCGTGCCAAGGTCGGCATTTTTTATGCCGGGATCACTCCCGGCTGCAGTTGTGCGGATGACCCCACGCCGGTCGAAGAACAGGTTGAGTACTGCGTGGTGCAGCTTGATATCAATAAAATCACGGCCGAGACGACGGTAGCTCTACTGGCGGAATAAACACGCGGAGCGGTTTGTGCGCTTCGCGCGAATGTTTGGGTGCCAGGGGTAGCCCGGCGGGCTAGTTGCTTTCTTTAAACGGCTAAAGAAAGTAACCAAAGAAAGCCGCCCCTGTCTGCCGCCCTTCGCTACGCTACGGGTTCCCTGCGTTGCTCGCCAAGCCGGGCTGCTGCGGAACTCGCGCTACGCGCTCAAACAGTCCTCGCAGAAATCCCCCGACTTGGCTGCGCTACTCGGCGGCGGACCAAGGGGACCGAAAAACCAACCCAACCCCGCCCTCTCCGCCGGGGAGGGCACCCAAAAACCGGGCTCCGCCCACAAGACCTAAATCCCCCTCTGCACCGCCTCGGTTTTCCGGGTGAAGCGGGGGCCGTCGGCTGCGTTTGTCTGAGGCCAAAGGCCGAGTTTTACGCGGCCGCCCGATTTGCCCGGAAAGCCGAGGGTAGCCCGCAGGGCCGGTGCGGGCGGGTCGCCTTCTTTGGGTTAGCCTTTCTTGGCGAAGCAAGAAAGGTAACCTGCCCGCCGGGCAGCCCCGGCACCCAAACACCCGCGCGTAGCGCACACAAAACAGTCGGTGCGATGGAATTAGGGCTACGTCCCCTATTATTCTGCTCAAGGCGGAAATAGAGCAACTGGGTGCTGAACAGCTACCCTTGCAGCAGGGATTATCTACCAGCAGCTATGCCCTGGATGACAAACTCGATGTGCGGGTTATCGGCGTTTCCGATGAAGCCAGTTTCATCCGTGCAAAAGTCGGCATTTTTTATGCGGGGATTACTCCCGGCTGCGGTTGTGCGGACGACCCCACGCCTGTCGAAGAACAGGTTGAGTACTGTGTGGTGCAGCTTGATATCAATAAAACGACGGCCGAGACGACGGTAGCTCTTCTGGCGGAATAAACTCGCGCAAGGCGCAATCAGGTAGAGCGTCAATGACGCGGAACGGGTTTGCTGTTGCTTGGTTGTGGTTTTGTGCGCTTCGCGCGATTGTTTAGGTGCCGGGGGCAGCCCGGCAGCTGGTTCCTTTCTTGCTTCGCCAAGAAAGGTAACCCAAAGAAGGCGACTCCCATCCACCGCCCCTTCGGGGTTCCCTGCGTTGCTCGCCAAGCCGGGCTGCTGCGGAACTCGCGCTTTGCGCTCAAACAGTCCTCGCAGAAATCCCCCGGCTTGGCTGCGCTACTCGGCGGCGAATCAAGGGGAAGTTAAACCAAACACCCCGTCCCCATCCTAGCCTTCCCCTTGAAGGGGAAGGGACAGCAGCCCTATCTCCCTCCGGGAGAGAGTTGGAGAGAGGGCTGAAAGTGGAGAGAATCAACCCGCTACGCACACCACCCGGTTCCCCCTCTGCACCGCCTCGGTTTTCCGGGTAAATCGGGGGCCGTCGGCTGCGTTTGTCTGAGGCCAAAGGCCGAGTTTTACGCGGCCGCCCGATTTACCCGGAAAATCGAGGGTAGCCCGTAGGGCCGGTGCGGCGGGGGTCGCGGTAGGAATGCCGGTTACCCAACACCCCCCGCACAGATCCGTACTTGCGGAATTGCCGCATACGGCTCCTGCCTCGGGTCATGACGCGAAACGCGGTGACGGGTATGGATGCACCCGTC